>Ga0182024_10005727_pt1 | contig 27671 bp, 19 predicted proteins | sample P32metaG_FD_120480 | JGI IMG/M metagenome (GOLD analysis project Ga0182024, IMG submission 120480) | Permafrost microbial communities from Stordalen Mire, Sweden - P3-2 metaG (Illumina Assembly) | ecosystem: Environmental > Terrestrial > Soil > Wetlands > Permafrost | place: Sweden: Stordalen...
AGCGAATCGTACCAAGTGTCCCCATCTGGAGGGCCGAGGAATGGCGGGACTCCGCCATACCACTGCGGCTCCGGCACCAATGCGGCAATCAGCGGCTCTGAGCCGGGGAATCCTGGGTACACGCTATTGGGATTTGCCAAATTCGGGAAGCGGGCAATCACATTGGGAGAATTAATCGGCGTGAGCAAAAGCTGCTGGTCGACCGGATTTTGGATGTTGATCCCGTACTTGGACTGCAAGGTCTGCGGCGAGACGCCGTCATAATTCATCGTGGACAGCAGAGGCGCGGTCCACCAGGTGCCGCGATTTCCCACATAGGCTGCCTCAATGACCATGTCCTTTGCAATCTCGCGCTGGAAGCCGATACTCCATTGAAAGATTCGGGGAAGGCGAGCGGCGTTGGGAGCGATGGAAATGAACGGCGAACTCGGTGGAACTACGCCGGGAGCCGCTGCCGCTGGGTACTGCGGAGTACTCGGATTGTAGAAGCTGTTAAACGTAAGGACCGGATTGCCATAAACGTTGCCTGGGGCGTACGGATCGCCGTTCTTGAGAATCGCGGAGGGCAATCCATACCCGGGAGAACCCAGCGAAAGGAAGTCCGGGACACTAACGTTTAACCCGGCCTGATCCGCTCCGGCTGCATAATTGATGGCGCCACCGGCCCGAAACACGGTCTTGGGCGTAATCTGCCAGGCCACGCCCACGTGGGGTCCGATCGAAAATGGGTACGGGCTGGCGAAGCTGCAGTTGCAGGTTTGGCCATATTCCACGGTGCCAAGCCGTCCGCCGAGGGTCGGGTTAGGCGCTGTGAAGTCGGCATTCTGCATCCGGCCGTGTTCCTCGCTCCACAGGGTGGCGTAATCCCAGCGCAACCCGAGTTCGACCGTCAGGGTGTGAGTGACTTTCCAGCTATCTTGGAGGTACAGGCCATACGAATGCATGCCCAGCCGTGTACCTGTCTCGGGCGGGGCCACTTGCAGGCCATCGGCGGCGCCCAACAGGAAACTGGCATAGCCCATTCCGCTACTGGCGTAATTCGCAAAAGGCTGGCCATATTGCGCGGGATCCGCGGTCTGAACGTTGGAGAACTCATATTCTCCATTGGCGCGGCTGCTGGTGATGGTCGGAATGCCCTCGAACATCGCGGTCGCGCCCAGCTTGAAGGTATGGTTGCCTTTGATCCAGGTGGCGTTGACGTTAAACGTTGGCTTTACATCCTCTTCGAAAGGCGCCTCAAAGAACGAAGCCGTGTTGGTGCTGGAGGGGAAGCCACCGCCACCGGTGAAGCCTGAAAAGCCAAAGGCATTAGAATTCAGTCCGGATAGGTAGGGGAAGTTGTTTCCTGGGAACGGAACGCCTTGCGGAAACAGACTGGATTGGTTGTAACTAGGGGTGACCGACGGATTCGTGGTGTGCAGCAAACCCGCGCCGAAATGCAATAGGAAGGTCGGCGTCACGGTATCGTCCAGATTCAGGCGCACCGTTTGCGCGAGAGAATTTTGGACTTCCAGGGTGGATAGCGGCAATTGCGCCCCGCTGAAACCGTTGCTCTGGGGCGAATACGTTTTGGTCGCCGAATAGTATCCGGACAACTTTAGCTTGGAACTCAGCAATTCGTCGATCTTGATGGAGGGAATAGTGGTATGGCGGTAATCCGAATAACCCGGAACGTTGTAGTTAAAAAAAGGCCCACCCGCGGGGTTATTGGGCATCGGGAACAAATTCTGGATCAACAACGCCGTTGGATCGATCATGCTCTTCGGAATCGTGTTGTTCGGGAAAGGATTCGTCACTGGAGTGCCGTTCACGTTGTGCCGGGTAGAAGGGTCGAAGATCTCGTTCGCGCATATCGATTGACCGACAGATGCGACTGTATTGCAGCCCAGGACGGCAGCACCCAGGCCCGCGTCCGCGGCGAAATTCCCAGAGCGTTCCGCCGCGTCGGGAACTTGCGAAATCGCGTTGGTGGTGAAATTGGTCTGCCGGAACTGCTCAAAGCTAAAGAAGAAGAAGGTTTTGTCGTGACCGTTGTATACCTTGGGAATGTCGATTGGGCCGCCGAGGGTGAAGCCGTAATCGTTCTGATGGATTGGATTGCGGATGTTATAGTTCGGATTGGTCGGGTCGACGGTGAATGGCAACCCCGCATTCAAGACTGTGTTCGTTAAATAGTCGAACCCGCTTCCATGCAGCCGGTTCGAGCCGGACTTCATGGTGTAGTTGATGTAACCACCGCCGGCCTGGCCATATTCGGCGGCGTAATTGCTAGTCTGAACGGTCACTTCCTGGATGGCATCCGCTCCCTGCTGGTTCACCTGGGTGAGCTGCTTCCAGAACCCGTTGCTCGAATCCTGGCCCTCCACATTGATGGTCTGGGAGCTGGACGGCATGCCATTTACGCGCAGTGTGTTGTCGGATGCGAAGTCGGTCCCCGGCATCAGCTGCAGCGCAGCCAGCGGGTTCCTGATATTTCCCAGCCCGCTGCTGTTCCCGAAACCGGCAGGCGCGCCACTGAGCGTGAGAATTGGTAGATCGTCCAAGCTTTGGGTGGGGATGTCGTAGCTCACCTCAGTGCTTTCGGTTTTGAGCATGGGAGATTCGGCGTTGACTACCACGGACTCCGTGGTGGCTCCGACCTCAAGCTTTGGGTCGATGCGGTAAATGCCGAAGGCCTCGACGACTATGCCGGTGCGAACATACTTTTTGAAGCCCGGAACCGTCACCGACAGCTCGTAAGTGCCGATGGGTAGTTGGGCGATCGTGTAATTACCGGTTCCTGAAGCGGCCGCAGGATACACGGCGCCTGTATCGACGTTCTTCGCTTCAACTGGCGCGTTGGGAATCACGGCTGCCGCCGGGTCGGTAATGGTGCCTGTAATGGTGCCGAGATTCGTTTGGGCAAACGCTGCCAAGGCACAAAGGGACAAAACTGCTGCTGCTACTACGTGGCGCATGCATATCTCCCGATACGTGAATTCGATTAGACCGATTCTTCTAAAGCTGGACCACTGATTACGCTGGGGCGAGCATAATTCAACCTCACCGGGTGCGTCAACGCTTTGCCGCTAATTTGACGCAATTTTGACGCTGTTGGGAAAGACGCGGCCGTCTACACGTGGACCACGTCGTTGGTCAGCGTGCCGATCTTTTCGATGGTCACCGACACCGGACCGCCCAGCTTGTTCAGATCGATGTTCTGCACCGCGCCGCCTTGCGCCGATTTTTTGAGCGCGGTTCCCATCGAAACAATGTCGCCCGCGAGCAGCGTCAGGTGGCTGGACAAGAATTGCAGCACTTCCGGAATCTTGTAAAATAAATTCTCCGTGTTGTCCTCGGTGACCAGTTGGCCGCGGTGGCTGCAGGACACAGCCAAATTATGCGGATCGGCGATTTCGTCTTTCGTAACCAGCCAGGGGCCCATGCAAGCGAAGGTATCGCAGCATTTGTAGCGGCCCGGATAGCTCACCCAGGTGTCCACGTAATCAATGGCCTTCGGATCGCCGGCCTTGGGATGAATCGCGCGGTAGTGAAAAGTGTCCTCGGCTCGCATGGTTGGCGAAGTAATGTCGTTGTGGATGGTGTAGCCGAAAATGTAATCGTAGGCGTCGCGCGCGGCGATGTTTTTGGCCGTCTTACCGATTACGACCGCCAACTCGGGTTCCGGATGCACGCGCCCATAGTGCGGCTTGCACTCGATGGCGCCGCCGTGGCCCAGCAGCGAACTGGCGGGCTTGATGAACATCGCAGGATGTTTCGGCCCTTGGACGATGCGGTCGCTGTTCGCGCTATTGTTCAGCGCCAGGCAGCAGATCTTCGATGGCCGCCGGATCGGCGCGTACCACGTGACATCGTTTACCGAATGCGTTTGGGCGGTTTGACGAATCTCCTGACCCGTTTCGATCAGTTCCAGGATGCTGCCCGGACCAGCGATCTCAATGAGAGCTCGGCCGTCGAGTGAAACGCCAATCCGATCCTTACCGCCCGAGTGGAAACTCGCCAGCCTCACGGTTTATCCGGCTGCCGGTCGGGAATAACCGCCATGATCTCGCACTCCACCAGCAAGGGAACGCGCAGATCGGGGGTCGGAAAAGTATGCCGCGCCGGCCGCGATTGAGGGTCGGGAAACATTTGCAGCCAATACTTATTCATCACGGGCCGGTCCGCGATGTCTTTCAGCCACACACTCAACTTGATGACGTCTTCGGGCGCCGCGCCACCCGCCTCCAGGACCTTTCGCACATTGGCGAACATCTGCTCGCATTGCGCCTCCACTCCGTCCGGGACCTTGCCGGTACCTGGATCCTTTCCGAAGATTCCGCCGCTGACGAGAAAAGGGCCCACCCGGCTGGCATTCGGGATCGGGTTGACGTGCTCCAAGCCGGGCACTTCGATACTGATGCGTTTGCTCATTTTAGTAGTGTAGCGAGGCGGCTGCCGACTGATGAAATGCGCCACGCGTCGCCACGTCGAGCGCCGTGGAAAAGGTTGATATACTCAGCGGACGGAAATGAACTTTCAGTGGATAGCGATCGCAGCCGGGGCTGTCCTGGTTCCGGCTTTTCTCGTTACGACTGGCAGCGCGCAAACGGCATCGGATTGGCCGAGTTACAATCGCGACCTGGCCGCAACGCGTTATTCGGCCTTGAAACAGATCGACACGAGCAACGTATCTAAGCTCGCGCAAGCCTGGACCTACCGGCTGCGCCCCGACGCGAACAGTCCGGCGGCGGGCACGATGAACGAAGTGACCCCCATCGTGGTGAACGGTGTGATGTATTTGCCGGCGGGCAATCGTGTGGTGGCGCTCGATCCGGATACGGGCGCCGAGCTTTGGCGCTACGAATTGAAAACCGGCGCCGCTTCCCAGCGGGGCGTCGCATACTGGCCGGGCGATAAAAACAATCCGGCGCGCGTTCTCTTCACCACCGGCCACAAGATGGTGGCGCTGAACGCGAAGACGGGCAAGCTGGATCCCGGCTTCGGCAATGAAGGTGAACTGACCATGGACGTTCCCTTCGCGGGCGTCCCAACGATTTACAAGAACGTGATTCTGGTCGGCATGAACATGTTCGGGCCCGGCGAAGAGTACCTCCATCAGCAGGACGAAGAGCCGCTAGGCATGCCGGGCGATTCACGCGCGTACGATGCGCGGACGGGCAAGAAACTTTGGGACTTTCACGCGGTTCCTTTGCCCGGCGAAGTGGGCCACGACGATTGGAAGGAAGGCAACTGGAAGCGCTCCGGTAACAATATGTGGTCCTACGCGATCACCGTGGATGAGAAGCGCGGCGTCGTGTATATGCCCATGGGCGGTCCAGCCGCGAACTATTGGGGCGGCGACCGCAAAGGCAACAACTTATTCGCCAATTCCGTGGTTGCGGTGGACTATCAGACGGGCAAGCTGAAATGGTATTTCCAAACCGTTCACCACGAGCTTTGGGACTACGATCTGCCGCCCGATCCGGTGCTGATCGACATCGTCAAAGACGGCAAGAAGATTCCCGCGCTGGTGCAGACCGGCAAGTCCGGATACATGTTCATCCTGGATCGCATGACGGGCAAGCCGGTCTTCGGCGTGGAAGAACGGCCGGTGGCGCAAGGGAGCGCGCCCGGCGAATGGTACGCGGCCACGCAGCCTTTTCCATTGAAGCCGCCGCCGCTGGCTCGCGTCAGCATAAAGCGCGAAGATATTGTGACCGCCGATGACACTTCGGCCGAGCACGCCAAAGAGTGCCAGGAAGTTTGGGACAAGCACGGGTTTCAGGATGCGGGTCCGTTTACGCCGTGGGCTTATCAGGGCGAGGGCACGCCGCAGCACGAGACGATTAGTCTTCCAGGGCCGACCGGCGGAACGAATTGGGGCGGTGCGACAGCGGATCCCGAGACCGGCTACGTTTTCGTGAATTCGCAGGACAGTCCAGGAACTGGCTGGCTGCGGGACAATCCCAAGGCGAAAGAACCAGGCATGCTGCCCTACGTCATGCGCCCGGGCTTCTTCAGTTTCAGCGCGCCTTACAAAGACGCGGACGGCAAAACCCTCGGGAACCTGCCCTGTATCAAACCACCCTGGGAGCGATTGTTTGCGGTGAATGCGAACACGGGCGAGATCGCCTGGCAAGTGCCGCTGGGCGTCACCGATTTCCTGCCGCCGGAGAAGCGCAACACCGGACGGTCCGGAGCGTTCGCGGGGCCCATCGCGACCGCCGGTGGTTTAGTGTTCATCGGCGCAACCAGCGACGCCCGTTTCCGCGCCTTCGATTCGAAAAACGGCAAGGAGCTTTGGACCAAGCAGCTCGATTACACCGCCGCAGCGAATCCCATCACGTATCAAGGCAAGCGAGGGAAGCAGTACGTGGCGATTGTCTCGGCTGGTCCGGGCAAGGGCAACAACCAGTCGTTAGTCGTCTTCGCGCTGCCCTAGTCGAAGTGGGGCGGGCGCCCTCGCCCGCGCCGGACCCCCAGGTCCGGCAACTCACAAAATCAGGAACGTTCCATCGCGCCGCCACCGAGCCATCGTTTCCCCCGCGCGTAAAGAGCTTCCACCTCAGGTCCCTTCAACCCCGGCATGTCGGTCTTCACCTTGTATCCGATGTTGCTCTGCAAGTAAGCCAAGTGGCGATAACCTTCCGGAAAACGCTTGAGCAATTCTTGATCGAGCGGCAACAGTTTTCCCGGATCCACCGGGTCCATGCGATCTTTTTCGTAAATCGGCTGCCTGAGGACGATGCCCCAGCGATGGTCGCGCTTCTCGAAGAAATCGTAAAAGCGCCCGGTGCAGACCACATCGCAGACAACGTCGTGCACCAGCGCCCGCTGATTGATGGTCATCTTGGTCTGCGAAATGGCCCGCGCGCCTTCGACGTCCGCCGTGAATGCCCCTTGAAAGTGAAGAATGTTGACGCCGCGGTTGAAGCCTTCCTTGCTGACGCGAATGAATTCGTCCGCCGTTCCCTGAAACCAGGTGGCCATCATGTAGCCGTCGTCATGCCACACGCTGCGGAACCGTTCCCAATCGCCGGCGTCGCGCCACAGCACCCAGTTATCCACGACGGTTCGAATCGCCAAAGCTTCCATTAGTTGGTCATTGGTCATGCCCAGACATTGTATCCGTCCGCGCGTCAGCGCATCCCAGGCCGGCTGGATCACAAGACTTCTTTATCGAGCGACGGTCGTTGCCCATCACACTCCGACGCCCGTCGCCCGAAGCGTGAGGATTAAGGTAGCAACTGAAATGTGACTAGGAGCGAGCACGTCACCGGGGACGGGGCGGCCGCGAGCAAGAATTCCGAGAAATCGCCGACGTTCAGGAAACCGCCCAGCCGTTCGGCCAGCACAGGAACAACGTAACCTGGGCCGGAACTTTCGAGCGCAGGCGCGTTCGACAACTCGCGAATCGGCCCCAGCGTTAATCCAGCCGCGGCCGCCAGTTTCTGCGCCTGCGCCGTTGCATCGGCAATCAGATCGGCGTTGGAGCACGATTGCGATTGCTGCAATTGTTGCGATACCTGCGTGCCGTTGACGCTAAACGTCAACGTCAGGCCGCTGTTGTTTTGAGCGATGGTCTGCTGAAGTTTGGTGAGGGAGCCGATTGTCGCGGACAGGTTGGCAAGAGGCGCCGCCAGCGTGAAATTCCATTGAAAGGTCGTGGGGGCAGAGTAGCTGTTCACGCCGGTCAGATTGGCGGACGTAATGCCGAGCCCCCCAACGCGGAAACGATTTGATCCAAACTTGCCGTAGCTGCGGAGCTGACCGTCAAGCCGAACACAGCCTGATCGGGTTGCAGATTGATGGACCGCGCGGCCGAAATGCTCAGCGTATGCGACTCGAGCTGAGCGAAAAGCGGCGCTGCGGCGAGTAAAAGTAGCGGAAGCTTCGACATCGGCCTAATTTCGAGTCACGTTGAACTTCACGGTAATCGCGCAGGGCGCGGGAACCGCGCTGCCTGGGGTAGTCGAAACATAGCCCGGACCCGAAACAACGTTTGTCGAGGTGAACACGGAATTTGAAGTGGAACTCGACAACGCCAGGATTGCGCCCAGTGTCAAACCACTAGCGGCGGCCAGGTTCTGCGCCTGCGTCGTGGCGGCCGTGATCAGGCTCGGCAGCGAGCAGGTTTGCGATTGAACCAATTGCTGCGAGACCTGCGTTCCAACGATGTTAAACGACATCATGAATCCGTTGTTCAGCTTGGCGATGTTCTGCTGCACTGTGGTCAAGCTTGCGACCGTAGCCTTGATGTTCGCCAGAGGCGCCGGCAAAGTGAAAGACCAGGTAAGGGTAGGTGTAAGGGTCGGCGGGAGCGTGCCAATGGTCGCTATTGCTATTGCCTGACCTTGCGTGTTCACGCCCGACAAGTTCGCCGCAGTGATTCCAGACCCCTGCAGCGCCGTGAGCACGTCGTCGAGGCCCGTGTCGATTCCCGACTGGACGCTCACCGAGAAGAGCGCTTGATCCGGCTGGAGATTGGTGTTATTGGAGGCGCTAACGGTGATCGAATTCGAGTCCAATTGCGCAAACGCGGCCGGGCAAAATAGTAACGGTAGGAAAATCGCAGCGCTTTTTCGCATGTCTGCTAGTATACTCTCGAACCGTGAAAACTGAATTAAAGCCCGACATTAACACGCCCGCTCTATTGGCCTTCAACCGAATCACCGTGATGCTCGGCGACAAACAAGTGCTCCACGACATTACGCTCAGCATTGGGGCGGGGGAGCACGTCGCGATCCTGGGGCCGAACGGCTGCGGCAAATCGACTCTGATCAAGACCATCACGCGCGAATGTTATCCCATCGAGCGGCCCGATTCTTCGCTTGCGATTCTCGGACGCGAAGTCTGGAACGTCTTCGAGCTGCGTCCGTTGCTGGGGATCGTTTCGAACGAATTGATGCGGCGTTGCACGCGCGAGATCACCGGGCGCGAGATGGTGCTGTCGGGTTTCTTCAGCAGCATCGGCGTTCAGCCTTATCACGAAGTGACCGCCGCGATGATGGAAAAGACCAACCAGGTGCTGGATCTGCTGGAAGTGCCGCACCTGGCCGATCGCGAAATGACCGAGATGTCTTCGGGCGAAGCGCACCGGCTACTCATCGGCCGCGCCCTGGTGCACGATCCGCTGGCGCTGCTACTGGATGAGCCGAGCAATAGTCTGGATTTTCGCGCGGCTCTGGAACTCCGCGACCTTTTGCGAAAGCTGGCGCAGGCCGGCACAGGCATTCTGATGGTGACGCATCATCTTCCGGACATCCTCCCGGAAATCGATCGCGTGATCCTGCTGCGCGCCGGCCGCGTCTTTGCCGACGGCCCCAAGACCGAGCTTTTGACCACCGAGCGTCTCACGGAGCTGTTTGGTCTACCGGTGGAGTTGGCGCGGCGCGACGGCTATTATCACTTGTGGTGATTCAAAACTCCAGTTTTTCGATCAGCGTGTTCAGCTTCGATTCGTCCGCGGCTTTCTGTTTCTTGAGATCGCTCAGCTTGTCCCGCGAAGCGGCCAGCGCGCTTTCCTGAGTCGCCAGTTGGCGCGCATACTTTTGAACCTGATCCTGCTGTCCGCTCACTTGGTTCAGGCTTTGCAGGTTCTCGCGAATGCGAGCCTGATCGCCGACGATGCCGCCGAGTTCATTGTCAAGATCGCGGATCTGCCCGTCTAACTCCGCAATTTGCCGCTTGGCGTCCAGGATCTGCTGCAACTGGCTGCGGGCGGCCTGCGAGAGCGCCTTGTTCTGAATGTAGCTGAGCAGCACATCGGGCGTCAGGCTGGAGACGGCCGTGGTGGTTTCATAAACACGCTGTTCGGCCACCGGGAACGTTTCAGTGCCGTCCGCTCCCAGCTTCACTTCAAACCGATACGCGTTGGCCGTAGTCTCGGCGGGCTTCAGAGCGATCAGCTTATAGCCTGAGCGCTCGGGATGCTCGATGATCAGAGTCTTCGCTTTTTGATCGACATTGCGAATGGTATACGTCTTGGTCTCATCCAGAGCCAGGCTAGCGGTCAGAATGCCGCGATTGACGTGGATCTCGCGCACCAGTTCGCGGCTGGAATCGAATTGCGTGGTGACGCGCGTGCCGAGATCGACGGAGTAACTGATCAACCGTTTGTCGCCCGCTTTCAGCGTTGTCATCAAGGCTTCACCCGCATAGCTGGCGGCGTCGAACACCGTAATCGGGCCGCCATCGAGTGTCTTGGCGGTGGAGTTGTTCAGTTCGGCGGCGTTCATCGGATGCTCGCCGTAACTTTCCGAGTAGATCAGCAGCTTGCGCGCGCCAATGGGCTGTTGCAAGAAAGGCAGCATGGTGGATTCGTCCTTCTTCACGGTGACCGGGTCCGCAAAGCGATACTCGAAGAGTTCGCCCAGGTCGCCGGACGCGACATTCACCGCCACATCGCTCGCGATACCGGCACGTTGAGGTAAGAATTCAAACTGTCCCTTTGGACTCGCCAGGAGCCCACCAACGGCGCCACCAAGGCCGCCACCAAACTGAGCCGCCGCACGAGGCGCGTTACCCGATCCGAGTCGAGCTTCCGTCACGGCGCCGTTATAAACAACCGGATTCGCCGCTCGATCTTCCGGCAATTCCACCGTTTGCCGCGCCACATACTTCGGTTCATACAAATTGCTGATGAAGGACACCGGACGGCCCGACACCACGGCCAGCCGCACGTTGGTCCAATCTTCGCCGGTAGTGTTGTCGATAATCGCCCAGCCTTCGAGCGTCGGCTCGCCTTTGTCAGTGAAGATCAGCCGATAGCTGGACTTCCAGACCGGCGCCGGGATCATGTAGCTGGCGTCGATTTGCCGCTCTTTGGCGTCGGACGAATCAATGTAGATGCCGCGCTTGTCGGTGGAGCGCGATTGGTTGACGACGGTCAAGTAGTCGCGAAGCTGGGTTTGCAACTTTGGATCGGCGAAGCGAATGGAACTGGCGGCCGCCAGATCCAGCGTCCGCAGTTCTCCAGAATCGAGCAGCGCCACCAGTTGCTCGCGCTCCGGTTGCTTATCGTCGCCCTTCACCACGCGCCCGCTGACCACCGTGCCGCTGATGGTCTCGGAGCCGTATTTCAACTCGACCTTGGCCCCTTTCATCTGATCCAGAAAGACAGCCAGGGATGCCTGGCCAGCGATCTTGAAAGGAAAATCGGCGAGCTTCTGTTCCAGCGGCTGGCTCGAATCGTAGCGCAGGCCGATAACCTTGGCGCCGTTCTGGCCGGAGATGGTCAGCGACTTCAGCACATCGTTCATCTCGGAAGCCTTGAAATCCAGCCGCGCGGATTCGCCCGGCCGCAACAGGCCGCCGCGCTCAAAATAGCCGACGCCGCTCTTGTATAGAATTACTTCGCGGATGGGAAGGTCGGCGGCCATGGCCGTTGAAAGAAAGGCGGCCAGCAGGGGAAGGTATCGTCGCATAAAGCTCCTATGGAAGGTATGCCCACAGCGCGCCGATCCTTTCGCGCGTCACGTGCCTGTTACCTCTTCACTCGCCCATTACCTTAATAATGACGCGCTTCGGGCGTTGTCCGTCGAATTCGGCATAATAAACCTGCTGCCAGGGCCCAAAATCGAGCCTTCCATCCGTCACCGGGACAATCACCTGATGATGCACCAAAAGGCTTTTCAGGTGAGAATCGCCATTGGTCTCGCCGGTGCGGTGATGCCGGTAGTTCTCCCGGAAAGGCGCCAGTTTCTCCAGCCATTCGTCGATATCGCCCAGCAAGCCGTCTTCGGCGTCGTTGACCCAGACGCCCGCCGTGATGTGCATGGCCGAAACCAGGATCATGCCTTCGCGAATTCCGCTTTTCTTGAGCGCCGCATCCACTTCGGGTGTGATGTTGATATATTGCCGGTGCTGCTTGGTCTGGAACTTCAAATACTCGGTGTGAAATCGCATACGCCGATCATAAGCTAGACGCTGCGCGTGCTTGGCCAGCCGCGGCGCGCGCTTGACACCCCGCGGGCTGGGCGTCAGACTTGAATCTGCAAGTAAGGAACAAGCAGGCTGGGACTCAGAATCCTCTTCCTGGCTTTGCTGGCTGCCGGCTTCGCTCCGGCGCAGGACCAGCCTGATCCTGGCGCCCGGGAGCAGCAGGAACCAACCTACGAAGCCCCCTCCGTACTGAGCCGCCAGACCTTTGCCGGCGCGTACGATTTCTCCGGCACATCCGCGCCTTCAGAGACTCCCAATGCGCCTGTCGCGCCCGATCCGCAGGAGTCCGATTATGATGGACCGTCGATACTTAGCCGCGGCAATAGTCTTCCGCCTGGGACGAAAGGCGCGATCACCGCATTCGGCCTCTATGCGCAGATGATCGGCGTGTACGATTCGGGGCTGATGCCCGCGCCCGTCGCGGCAGGAAAACCCCTGAGTGCGATCGCGAGTTTCGGAGAAGAAGCCGACTTCGGCGCGAACGCCTCGCACCGCTGGCGTAGCGGAAAACTCAGCGTCGAGTATCGCGGCTCCTATGTGCGGTACACCAACGCGCCCGAGTTTGACGGCTTGGACCAATTTCTCCAAATCACCTATAGCGAAGCGCTCACGCGCCATCTCATCTTGGATGTCAAGAGCACCCTGGGCAGCACCACCATTGCTAACGGAGCATTCTCCTACTTCCCTCTCTCAAGCTTGGACAACGTTGGTATCCCCACCGGCGAGCTGTTCAATAACCGCACCAACTATATGCAGTCCCGAGTGGATTTGACGTGGCGTCTCACCCCGCGATTGTCGTTTGATTTTGGCGGCGACGGGTTCGTGGTTCGAAGGCAGTCCTTGTTGCTCGCCGGGCTGAACGGCTACAGCGCGCGGGCGAGCGTGGCCTATCGTCTAACGCCCCGGCAAACGATTTCGGCCAGTTACGACAACACGTACTTCGACTTCCAACGCGCCTTTGGAAATTCCCGCCTGGAAACCATGGCGCTCGGGTATTCCATCAGCCTGACCCGCGAATGGGATCTCAGCACGCTGGCGGGAGGCGTCCGGGTGGCCATGCTCGGACTGACGCAGGTTCCCCTGGATCCGGCCATCGCCGCGCTCACCGGCCAGAGCTTGGCCGTGGTGACATTCAGCAACGCGGTCTACCTTCCGGTGGCCGAGGTCCGATTGATTCGCCGCTTCAAAGCGGGGGCATCGCTGACCTTCGACTACGCCAGCAGCGTCACGCCGGGAGACGGCCTTTATCTGACGTCCCGGCAAACGTCCGGCGAAGTTGCCTACTCCTATATGGCGACCCGGAATCTGCAAGCGCGCGCGAACGCGGGCTATAATCAACTCTCGGCGCTCGGGCAAGCTTTGGGGAAATATTCGAATCTACAGGGTGGGATTCAGTTGTCGTATAAGTTGACGGGCGGCACTTACCTCGATGCACGCTATGACTATCGGCACTACACCACACAGTACACGACAGGACTTGCATTCTTGGAAATGGATTCCAACCGCGTGAGCCTGGGCGTTCGATTCAGTCTCGGTGAAACGTCGGCGGTGACGTGGTGAGCGGTTCTCCCGTCAAGATTTTGCTGGTGGAGGATGAACCCCCGCTCTTGCAACTGATCGAGAAATATCTCCAACGGCTCGGGTTTGAAGTAGAGACTCATCTGAAGTCGTTCGACGCACTGCGTAATTTTGAAGCCGAGCCGGATCGCTACGACTTAGTGATCGCCGATCTCGGCATGCCCGACATGCCTGGGGACACGCTGCTCACGCGCATGCTCGAAATACGGCCGGACCTTCGCGTTCTGGTCTGTAGCGGATCGCCGTTCTTTATCGAGAACCTTCCGCGTTCGCTACAGCGGCAAGTGGCGTTTCTGCAGAAGCCGTTCGTGCCGAAAATGCTGGCGGAAGCGGTGCAGAATTTACTCAAGGAACGCGCGGGAAATTCGCCAGAGGCGAGTCGCTGAACAAGAATTCGTTATGTGGGGCGGTCCCCCCGGACCGCAGCCGACGCCCCCGTCGGCTTCAGTTTCTCGTGTGAACTTCTCGCTCAGGATTCGAGTTAGCAAAACCCGCTTCCCCGCGGTCGCGCCTCGGTAACGCGCCGAGCGGTCTTTTCGGACTCGTACCACAGGCTTACTAGCCTGCGGCAAACCGCTTCCTTCGGTCGCGGCTCAGTATCGAACGCGTATTGCCGAGCCGCGACCACAGGAAGCGGTACTAATAGCCTGCCTTCTTCGGCTACACTTCGGCGACACCAGTCAACGCCTGGTGCAGCTTCTCCGCGAAGTTCTCTCCGGATTCCGACCACAGCCGGCGCGTTTCCACGGGCAGCGCATCGTCCAGATCGTGCACCAGTTTGAGCAAGCTCTTGATGTTGGATTCGATCATGCGGGGGCTATCGGGCAAGTCCGGCTGCGGAAGAAAATTGGCGTCGATCCCGAATTCGATCTCGAGCGCGCAACCGATCGCGGCGTCGTCATGGGGATGGGGAAACGCGATCACGGGCGGCCGTTGGACTGCGAGCGAATCGGGAAGGCCGGCCGGGCTCTGGTTAAACTCAGGTCCAAAGCAGCACAGCGCCACGCGTGCCGGAGCCAGCTTCCATTCCAGATCGAATTGCCATAAGTCCCACCATGATTCCAATCGATAGCTGGCGTCGGCGTTCTGGAAATCTTTGGCCACCGCCAGCACGTCGTCGATCGGGACCGGCGGCGAATAAGGAATCTCCGCGACAACCGGCTCGCTGACATCCACGGCCATGATTTTGAATGTGCTGGCTTGCTGCGCCAGCCGCGAGAAAGGAAACAGCCTCAGTAGCTTTTCGTAGTTCCGCAGCATGGTGGAGTCGCTGTAGTTCCGCAGCCAATAAGAAAGGAAAAGTTGGTCGGCCATAAACCTCCGCGCGGGCGTCTGATACCATCGTACTTTCTTCTCTTGCTTAAATCTCCGCTTCTTCCGATATTCCTGATCGTCTCCGTCGACGTACTCGGACTCACCATCATCCTGCCGCTTTTGCCGTTTTACGCGGAACACTATGGCGCATCGCCGGCCGTCGTGGGATTGCTGGTCTCTCTGTATGCCTTATGCCAACTCATCGCGGGACCGATGCTCGGCCGCCTGTCGGACCACATGGGCCGCCGTCCGTTGCTGCTGGTGAGCCAGGTGGGGACATTCATCGGTTTTCTAATCTTGGCCTACGCGAACGCGCTCTGGCTCATCTTTCTCTCGCGGGCGATCGATGGAATCACCGCCGGCAATTTGTCGCTGGCGCAGGCCTACATCTCCGATGTTACGAAGCCGGAAGACCGGTCGAAATCATTTGCGCTGATCGGTATCGCTTTCGGCATGGGATTTCTCATCGGCCCTGGACTTTCCGGCTTTCTTTCGAAGTTCGGCTATCAATATCCGATCTTGGTGGCCGCGGGGCTTTCCGCCACCAGTATCCTGTGTACTTACTTTCTCTTGCCCGCGGTTACTCCGCCCGCGGCAGACAGCGCCACACCGCGCAAGTTCACGATATTGGACTGGGGAAACTACGCGCGTTACTTTCGCGAGCCGGGCCTGGCGCCGCTGCTGTGGCAATTTTTCGCGTTCGCATTCGCCTTCTCGATGTTCATGACGGGTTTTGCGTTGTTCGCCCAAAGACGTTATACCTGGCATGGCGAGGCGTTCGGGCCGCAACAGGTTGGCTACGTTTTCGCGTTCCTGGGACTGCTCGGAGTTATATTACAAGGCGGATTGATTGGGCGTTTGGTCAAAGCTTTCGGAGAAACAAATCTCGCGCGCGCCGGATTCTTTTGTGGCTTTGTGGGCTTGGTGGCGCTGGGGTTCACGCACTCAATTCCGCTGCTGTTGGTGACGGTCGCCGTGGCGTCGTCCGGCACGGGAATCATTCGCCCCACCGTGACGAGCATGATCACCCAGAAGGCCGGGCGGTCCGAACAAGGCGTGATTCTAGGCCTGACGCAGTCGCTCAACTCCATCTCGGCGATCGCCGCGCCGGCGCTGGCCGGTTTCTTGATCGATCATTCGCTTTTGTCGACATGGGCGGTGGTCGGAGGTGTCATTTGCGGCATCGCTCTGCTGTTCTAGTTCTGCTATATTCTGCGGCGCTGTTCGCGCAAACGGTTCGGGTGCCGTTTGTAGGATGCGAGTCGAGCGGACAAACCGGTCTATTGAAAGCACCGAAGGGAACTAGTAAGGCGGTACAAATCGCCGCCCGCGCGGCTCAGGAACTCGCGTATTACGAAGCCTCGAACGGCGTGGCTGTTATCGCCCCGAGGGGCTGGCATTGCTACGGGACATCCGGATCGTCCGGCGCGGAGTTGTTTGTTTTACCAAGACCGATTAGACGCGCCGATTGGAGCGGGACCGCCAGCCCGGCAGTACAAGTTGAAGATCTCTCTGGGACACGTCGGGCAGATTTGAAGTTGCTCGAGTGATCGCACGCGTATTCCCCGCGCAGAGGACATTTGTACAAAATGTAATCGATCTGTTTGACCAGCCCGTGGGCACGTACACGTAAGGCTCTTACCCGAAGGATAAGTTGATCTCGCAGACTGACCGGCTCGTCCAATTCCAAACGCCGCCTCATTCGGAAGGACTGGGAACGATGAGCCGGCTCAAAGCCAATGACGATCCGATCGATGGCGTAGCGTTACTCCAAGGCCAAACGCCCGACCTACTGATGTTGCGAGTGCGCCTCCCGCTAAAGCAACGCGATCTCGCCCCAATGATCATTCAGCAGCTACTTCTCAGGCAGCGCAGCGACACCCGGTAACTCAATCCCAGCCAGAAATTCCAACGACGCGCCGCCCCCAGTCGAGATATGCGAAATCTTATCCGACACGCCAGCCGACTTAATAGCTTTCTCCGAATCGCCGCCACCAACGACCGACACAGCGCCCGATGCAGCAACAGCCTTCGCCAGCGCAACCGTCCCGCGATCGAACGGCGGCTTCTCGAAAACTCCCATCGGGCCATTCCATATGATGGTCTTCGCTTTCGCAATCACCGCGGAGTAAGCGGCCACCGTCGCCGGTCCTATATCCACCCCCATCTTTCCATCCGGAACGTTCGGAAGCACTTCGAACGGAGCGCCGTCCTTAAGTTCATCGACGACCACGTGATCCGACGGCAGCAGAATCTTGCCATTGGAACGCGCCAGCAGTTCCTTGGCCAGATCCACCTTGTCGTCCTCAACCAGCGACTTACCCACCGGCTTACCCTGGGCTTTTAGAAACGTGTAAGCCATCGCGCCGCCAACGAGCAATTGATCCACCACCTTCATCAAATTTTCGATTACTTCGATCTTGTCGGAAACCTTGGCGCCGCCCAGAATCGCGACGCACGGCCGGTCCGGATGCTTGGTGGCCTTGGTCAAGTATTCCAGCTCTTTGTCCATCAAAAGACCCGACGCCGCTTCGCGCACAAACTGAATCATTCCCACCGTGGAAGCATGCGCGCGATGCGCCGATCCGAACGCGTCGTTGACATAGACATCGCACAGCGCGGCGAGTTGCTTCGAAAAGCCGGGATCGTTCTTCTCCTCCCCGGCATGAAAGCGCAAGTTCTCAAGAAGCAGAACCTCGCCGGGGGCCGGACGCATCTTTTCCACTTCCGGGCCCACGCAGTCCGGCGCCATTTTGACCGGGCGCCCCAGCAATTGGGCCAGCCGCACAGCTACCGGCTTGAGACTCATCTCCACATTCGGCTTGCCCTTGGGACGGCCCAAATGGCTTGCCAGAATCACGCCGGCTCCCTGGTCGAGGGCGTACTGAATGGTGGGTAGCGATGCCCGCACCCGCTTGTCGCTGGTGATCTCCTGCCCGCCGGGCGCCAGGGGGACATTAAAGTCCACGCGGATGAAAACAGTCTTGTCCTTCAGGTCCAGATCTCGAATCGAAACTTTCGGCATATTAAAAAAACGTGCTAACAGACTACCAAAACTCATGAGCGGGATGCGAGTCACGGTTACAGCCTGCACGTTTGTTGAAACCGAAAGCATCCAGGGCTGTCCCATATCCGTGCAGCAACGCGACCGCGTCCCGTAGAGCTGCGTGCAGTCTTGCCGCGCCTGTTTTTGAAGAAAATCCTTTTTATTCGGAGTAAGTCGTGAAAAACATCGGACACCGTTTGTTCTCGCTGGGACTAATTGCCGCAACTCTGTGTTGTTTGGACACAGTGGACGCGCAGACGAATGCCGTGGTCGCCACGCCACAGCAGCTTACCTTTAATACCCAGACGGGCGTGACGACGCCATCCCAAACAATTCTGCTCTCCGCGGCCAGCGGAACGGCGAATGTCACTGTCACGGCTCATTCCGACAACAGTTGGCTAATGGTAACGCCGTCGTCGGGTTCCACTCCGATCGTGCTCACGGTCTCCATCGGGTCGGGCGCACCCACCGCGGGCGTGGACGTGGGCTTTATCAACATACTTTCGGGATCGACCAATCTATCGGTGCCTGTTACGCTCAATGCGAATTCCACGGGCGCCACCAGCCCAATTTCGGCGAATCCCAACTCGCTCAGCTTCGTTTTTCCGAACGGCGCTACAGCGGCGGAAACGCAGAATGTGCAACTGTCCAGTTCCAGCTCCAGCGTCACGAATTTTACGGCTACGTCAATTACTAACAGCGGCACTCCTTGGCTGAGCGTTAGTCCCACCGCGGGAAGCGTGCCGGGCACCCTGCAGGTATCTGTGAATCCCATACCTTTGCTCTCCAGTCCCGGCACATTCAGTGCAGCCGTAGCCATCAACGCTCCGGGAACGAACGGGATCAGCATTCCCGTTCTGGTGACGATTCAGGGAGTGCCATCGGTCAATGTAGTTCCCGCAAAACTTTCGTTCGGCTATCAGCTTGGAACGGCCATTCCAGACGCGGAAACGCTATCAGTGAGCAGCAGCACGGGCGCTAATGTCAGCTTCACTGCGACCGAGCAGACCACGAACTGCGGAAACTGGATCGTCCTGAATCAGAACAGCGCTGCCACGCCTAGCACGTTGAGCGTGCAAGTAAATACCTCCGGATTGATTGCCGGAACATGTACGGGCCAAATCGACATTTCCGCCCCGGGCGCTTCAAACCCCAGTGTAGTGGTGCCGGTAAGCCTGCTGGTGAGTACGCTGCCACTGATCCAAGTGCCTACTACGGGCCCCACGTTCACCTATCAGATCGGCGGCGCGTCTCCCGCGCCCCAAAGTGTGCAAATCACGAGTTCCACATCGGGGCTGAATGTTGCAGCCAGTACTTCGCCTGACAATGGCGGGCCTAACTTCCTGCAAATCGCTTCCGCCACCGGCGCCACGCCTCTATCGCTGACGCTGACCGTGAATCCCACTGTTCTGCAAACCCTTGGTCCGGGAACTTACACGGAAACAGTTACTTTGGCTGGTTCTGGATCGGGTAACTCACCCCAGTCGTTTGATGTCACGCTCACCGTGAGCAGCAATCCGATTCTCATCGGCAGCTTGCAGTCGTTGAACTTCAATTACCAGGTAGGTCAGGCCGCGCCATCCAACCAGACCATTACGATCACTAGCAGCGGCGCGCCGCTGAATTATCAGGTGTCGGTGAACGCTACTAGTTGCAGCGGATTCTTGAAAGCGACGCCATCCAATGGCGGCACGTTCGGCAACCAGGATCAGGTGGTGGTATCGGTCAATCCAACAGGCCTCGCGCCGCAGGTTTGTAGCGGTAACGTCACGCTGACTGTTCCGGGTTCCACGGCTTCGCCGCTCGTAATTCCGGTGACGTTCGATGTGAGCACGAACGCTCTTCTCAGCGTGAGCCAGTCCGCCATCAACGTGATCACCGTCGCCGGCGCGGCTGCCGGCACGCAAACGGTCTCGGTGACCAGCACGAATAACACCGCGCTCGCATTCTCCGCCACGGCCTCCACGAATCCGGCGGGGTTGACATGGCTCTCGGTGACGCCGAACGCCGGCAACGCACCCAACAATCTGCAGGTGACCATCAATCCGGCGAACCTGGGCGTGGGCGTTTATAGCGGCTCAATCGTCGTATCGAGCAGCGCCTCAAACGTGCCGTCGCAGACCATTCCAGTTACGCTCACTATCGTGGCCTCCACCGCCGTGGCGGCGCCAACCAATCTCACGTTTACACAAGCCGCCGGCGGCACTGCGCCTGACAGCCAATCGGTTCAGATAGCGGGTGTGCCCGGCGGAACGACAATCGGCGTGATTCCGACCGTGCTGAGCGGCGCCGGCTGGCTTACGGCCACCGCTTCCGGAGACACAGTAACTGTCACGGCGAATGGGTCGCAGCTTGCGCAAGGGACTTACTCGGGCGTAGTAACTGTGATCGTTCCAGGCGCGGGGGCCAGTCCGCTCTATATTCCCGTGACGCTGAACGTTACTGCCGCCAACTCCGCGATTACGCTCTCGATCGGCAATGTGTCGTTTAATGTATCGGCCGGCTCCACGTCAATCCCGGGTACGCAAAGCATTCAAGTAACCAGCATCGCCGCTGGGACCAATGTTCCTTTCACGGCCACTTTTGTACCCAGCACCGGCGGCAATTTCCTGACGGTGGCGCCGTCCAGTGGAAGCACTCCCGCAACGCTCACTTTGTCCCTGGACGCGGCCGTATCGAGCACGCTCTCGGCCGGAACTTACTCCGGAGACGTGCAGGTCTCGTCCGGTACAGGCGCCGTTCAGACCGTAAAGGTGACGCTTATCGTTAGCCCGGCTGGGACGCCAGTGGTCTTCAGTATCAATAGCGGCGCGAGCCTCCAGCCCGGCGCGGTTTCGCCTGGCGAGATCGTGACCATCTTCGGCGCTGGCATCGGGCCCGCTACGCCAGCCATCGGTACGTCCTTCGCGCCCACCGCGAGCGACACCGTGCCGACTACGCTGGCCAACGTCACAGTCACGTTCAACAATGTGGCCGCGCCCCTGATCTTCGTTGCGCCAGGCCAGATCAATGCAATCGTGCCCTACCAAGTAGCGGGGCAAACCAGCGTGCCGGTGGTCGTGACAAACAACGGCACAACATCGGCTACCTTTACCGTGCCCGTCACTGCGGTTACGCCGTCCATATTCTCCTTGACCGAAAATGGCAGCGGCCAGGGAGCTATCCTTAATTCCGACGCAAGCATCAACGGCGCCGGCAATCCAGCCGCGCCCGGTAGCATCATTTCGATCTACGCCACTGGCGAGGGCCAACTTGTGCCGGCGGGCACAACCGGTTGCATCACCGGCGCAACGCTGCCGCTTCCCAAGCCGGTCGCCAACGTCTCAGTGACCATCGGGGGAGAAGCAGTTTCTTCCATCGAGTACGCGGGCGAAGCGCCGGACTCGGTTTGCGGTCTGATACAAATCAACGCGACCCTCCCGTCCGATCTGGGCGCCGGTCCGCAACCCGTCGTCCTGACCTTTGGAACCGCCTTTGGAACCGTCACTAACGCCGGCCAGTCCATCACCGTCGCAGTGAAGTAAAGCTGCAACATATCGTGAAGTCCGCGGGGCCCGGGCGGCAATGCTCGGGTTCCTGGGACTATGATGTTGGCATGGCTCTCCATCCACAATGCAGATTAATTCTCGACCAAATGGCCGCCAGCGGCGGACCGCCCATGGAGCAGTTGACGCCGCAGGAGATCCGAGCCGATCGCCTCGCGCATGCCGACGTGTTTGCCGCGCTCGCGGGGCCCATCCAAGAAGTTGCGCGAGTCGAAGACCGCACCATTCCCGGACCTGCGCAACCGATTCCGATTCGCGTCTACTGGCCTGAGGCCGGGAAAAAACTCCCAGCGCTGATCTACTATCATGGCGGCGGCTGGGTGGTTGGCAGTCTCGATGGCGTCGATCGCTCCTGTCGCGCGTTGGCCAATGCCTCCGGCTGCGTGCTCATTTCAGTGGACTATCGTCTGGCGCCCGAGCATAAGTTTCCCGCTGCCGTGGAGGACGCCGATGCCGTCGTTCGATACATCTCCGAGCACGCCGCGGAGTTCGATATCGATCCGAATCGAATCGCGGTCGGTGGCGATAGCGCGGGAGGGAATCTGGCCACGGTCGCTTGTTTGATCGCGCGCGATCGGGGCGGTCCGAAGATCGCTTTCCAGCTTCTGGTCTACCCTGTGACCGACTATGACGACGATCGCGCTTCGTCTCACGAATTCGCGCAAGGCTATTTCCTGACGCGTCCCATGATGGATTATTTCTGGGGGCATTATCTGGCCCAAACGGCGGACGGACGTAATCCGCATGCCTCGCCCATCCAGGCGGAATCGTTGGCGGGACTTCCGCCGGCTATGGTGATCACCGCCGAATGCGATCCGATTCGCGATCAAGGCGAGGCTTATGCACAGCGTCTCAGAGAATCCGGCGTACCTGTTTCAGTGAAGCGCTACGAAGGCGCGATTCACGTCTTCTTCAATCTTGCCGGCGTGGTGGATTCGGGCCGGCAGGCCATCGAAGACGCGGGAGCCGCATTGAGAACGGCTCTGCGGGCCGGAACCGAAGCCGTGGCTTCCTCGGCGACCGACTAAATGTCGTAGTACAGCGCAAACTCGTAGGGATGCGGCCGCAAACGAATCGCGTCCGCTTCGTTCTTGCGTTTGTATTCGATGAAGGTCTCGATCAGATCTTCGCTGAATACGTCGCCCTTCAGCAGGAACTCGTGATCCTCCGCCAGGCAATCCAGAGCCTCTTCGAGCGACGATGGCATGGAGGGCACGCTCTCCATTTCCTCCGGTGAAAGATCGTAGATGTCCTTGTCGAGCGGTTCGCCCGGCTCCAGTTTGTTCAGCACTCCGTCCAGTCCCGCCATCAGCATGGCGGCGAACGCCAGATACGGATTGGCCGAAGGATCGGGCGGCCGGAATTCCACGCGCTTGGCCTTCGGGCTCGACGAGTACATCGGGATGCGGCACGCTGCCGACCGATTGCGCCGCGAATACGCCAGATTCACCGGCGCTTCGTAGCCCGGCACCAGACGCTTATAGCTGTTCGTGGTCGGCGCGATGATGGCCGAAAGAGCCCGGGCGTGCTTCAACAAACCAGCGATGTAGTTCAACCCCATCGGGCTCAGGCCCGCATAGCCGTCACCGGCGAAGAGCGGCTTGCCGGCGTTCCAAATGCTCTGGTGTGTGTGCATTCCGCTCCCGTTGTCGGCGAACAAAGGCTTCGGCATGAACGTCACCGTCTTGCCCTGCAGGTACGCCGTGTTGCGGATCACGTACTTGTACACCAGCATGTTATCGGCCGACTTCACCAGAGTGTCGAAGCGCTGATCGATTTCGCACTGCCCGCCGGTGGCCACTTCGTGGTGATGGCACTCGATGTTCAACCCGCACTGGATCATCGTCTCCACCATCTGGGAGCGCAGCCCCTGGTAATGATCGGTGGGCGGCACCGGAAAGTAGCCTTCTTTGTAGCGCGGCCGGTAACCCAAATTGTTGCTCTCACGCCCCGAATTCCAGCGGCCCTCCTCGGCGTCGATGAAGTAGAAGCCCGAATGCTGATTCTGATCGAAGCGGACGTTGTCGAAAATGAAGAACTCAGCTTCGGCCCCAAAATACGCGGTGTCGCCGACGCCGCTGTTCTTCAGATACATTTCGGCTTTGCGCGCTATCCAGCGCGGATCGCGACTATAGCTTTGCCGCGTGATCGGGTCGATGACGTCGCAGCTCATCACCAGCGTCGGAATCTCATAGAAGGGATCGGTGAACGCGGTGCTCGCATCCGGGATCAGCAGCATGTCGCTTTCGTTGATGGCGGCCCAGCCCCGGATGCTCGAACCATCCATCCCGAAGCCTTCCTGGAAAGAATCTTCCGAAAGCTCAGTGATCGGGTATGACACGTGATGTTGCAGGCCGGGAATGTCGCAGAACCGCAAATCGAGTTGCTTCAGCCCATTCTTCTTGGCGTACTCGAGGACTTCTGGAGGCGTCATGGAAGCTCCTGAACGAGGGATTTGGGTAACCTCTTTACCATATCGCATGACGATTCCATGAACTTGGTGCGGCTCGGCTTGGCTGCGATAATGGCAGCGTGCCAGAGCCGTTGATAGAAGCGCGCCAAGTCGAAAAATTCTACGACCAGCCGAGTGACAACCGCATCCAGGTCATCGCTCCGCTGGACCTGGCTATTTATCCGCAAGAGATTCTCACGCTGCTGGGACCGTCGGGCTCAGGCAAATCCACGCTCCTCCGAATCCTCACCGGCCTTTCTGAAGCGTCGGCCGGCCAGGTGCTCTGGCACGGTTCTCCCATCAACGGTCCGTGCGAGAACGTATCCATCGTCTTCCAGAGCTTCGCGCTGTTTCCCTGGCTCACCGTTTTGGAAAACGTCGAAGCGCCGTTGAAAGCGCGCGGCGTCTCGCCGGAAGGGCGATTCGCCAGGAGCCTCAGGATGCTGGATTCGGTGGGCTTGGACGGCTTTGAGAACGCGTACCCGAAAGAATTGTCCGGCGGTATGAAACAACGCGTGGGTTTCGCCCGCGCGCTGGTGGTGGAACCGGAAGTGTTGTTCATGGATGAACCATTCTCGGCGTTGGATGTTTTGACTGCGGAAAACCTCCGCAGCGAGCTGCTGGAGCTTTGGGAGGACAAGAAAATGCCCACCCGCGCCGTGTTCATCGTCACGCACAACATAGAGGAAGCGGTTCTGCTGGGCGACCGCATCGTGGTTCTGGGCAAAAATCCCGGCAGAATCCGCACCGATTTCCACGTCGACCTTCCGCGCCCGCGCGATCGCAAGCATCCCCGCTTTAACAAAATCGTCGACTACATCTATCAGGTCCTTACCAAGCCGGATGGCGATCCAGCCCTTACTTTGTCCGGCCCCGCCGCAACGGCTGTTGCCACAAAATATCCGATGCTCCCGCACGCCCGCACCGGCGGGATCGCCGGGTTCCTGGAAATCCTCGCCGATCACAATGGCCGCCAGGATGTCTACCGCATGGCCGACCTGTTGTCTTTCGAGATCGACGATTTGTTGCCGATCGTGGAAGCTGCGGCCCTGCTGGGGTTTGTGAAACTGTCCGAAGGCGACGTCGAGATCACACCGGAGGGACTGGAATTTTCCAACGCCCCCATCCTGCGCCAGAAGGAACTCTTCCGCAACGCCGCGCTCGAACACGTCGCGCTCTTAAAACAGATCAAGCGCGCCCTGGAATCCAAGTCGGACCACACACTTCCCGACGATTTCTTCCATGACATACTGGACGAACACTTCACCGAAGAGGAAACCGTCCGCCAGCTCGAGACCGCCATCAACTGGGGGCGGTACGCCGAACTGTTCGATCACGACGCGGAACGCAAACGGTTCTTTATTCCCGAAGAAGCTGCCGGCGTGCCGCAGGACGTGGAAGTGGGAACCGAAACATGACCGCAAGCGCGGCGTCTACCGGCCTGTCGCGTTCGCTGATCCGGGACCGGAGCTGGAACTTTTTCATGGACGCGATCGTGTTCGCGGCTCTGTTCGCTACCGGCTACGCGGTAGTTGCCGTGGCGCGCTACTGGTTCAGCGCACCAGTGGCGGCGGTCCATATCTCGCTTTCGCCTGCGGCCCTTCCTCGCTACGCGTTCTACTCGCTGGTGCGCATGATCGTGGCCTATCTGCTGAGCCTGGTGTTCGCGATCGGCTATGGATATTTCGCCGCCTACCACCAGCGTCTGGAAGCGCCGATGCTCGCGCTGCTCGACATCCTGCAATCGATTCCGGTTTTGAGCTTTCTGCCGGGAGTGATGCTGGCGATGGTGTCGTTGTTTCCATCTCGGCAGTTAGGTGTCGAGTTCGGATCCATCTTGCTTATTTTCACCGGGCAAGTGTGGAACATGGCCTTCAGCTTTTATGCGTCGCTCAAAGCGCTCCCGCGCGAATTGATGGAAGCATCGCGCGTGTATCGCTTCGGGCGCATTCAACGCTTTTTGCAACTGGAATTGCCGCAAGGCGCCATTGGATTGGTGTGGAACTCCATGGTCTCGGTCGCCGGCGGCTGGTTTTTCCTGATGGCTTGCGAAATGTTCGTGCTGGGCAAGCGCGATTTCCGGCTGCCCGGCCTAGGTTCCTACCTGCAGTCGGCCGCCAGCGCCGGCGATAGCACCGCGATCAGTTGGGGCATTGCCGCGATGATTGGCGTCGTCGTCTTGATCGATCAATTGGTCTGGCGCCCAGCCATCGCATGGTCCGACAAGTTCAAACTCGAGCAAGTGGAGAGTTCCAGTGCGCACTCCTCGCCCGTGCTCAACCTACTCCGAAAATCGCCTTTGTTGGGTCGATTGCGGGCCGGCGTTACGACGCCTCTGATGGAGCGCTTGTATTCGTCCTCCGCGCGGCACGCACCGGAAGCGAAGACAGAGCTATCCAACTGGCAAAAGGCATTCGTCGTTCTGGCGGGCATCCTTGCTCTGCTCCTTATTCTCCTCGGTGTTTTCCAAGGTCTGCTGGTGCTCAAGGCGATCACTCGCGCCGACGTTGTGATCACGCTGGAAAGCGCGGGCGCCACTTTCTTGCGCGTGGTGGCGGCGCTTGTAATCGCATCCGCTTGGACCATCCCCGCGGGGGTCGCGATTGGTTTTAACCCGCGCCTGGCGCGCATCGCGCAGCCCCTTGCGCAAATTGCGGCCTCGGTTCCAGCTACGGCTCTCTTCCCAGTCTTGCTGCTCGGCTTGATCAGCCTCGGCGGCGGACTCAACACGGGCTCCATTCTGCTAATGCTGCTCGGCACGCAATGGTACATCCTGTTTAATGTGATCGCGGGCGCCATCGCGATTCCTTCCGAATTCCGCGAAGTGGCCGACATTTTCCGCTTCAGCCGCCTGGACCGCTGGCGCACCGTGATTCTTCCCGCTATCTTCCCGTACCTGGTCACCGGCCTGGTTACCGCTTCCGGCGGGGCTTGGAACGCCAGCATCGTCGCCGAGTACTTCCACTTCAAGGGACAAGTGCTGTCCACTTTTGGATTAGGCGCCGAGATCAGCTCCGCCACGGACGCGGGAAATTTCGCCGTTCTTCTTCTGTCCACCATCGTGATGGCGACTTTGGTTGTCTCGGTGAATCGACTGGTGTGGCGTCCGCTCTACCGCCGCGCCGAGACGCGCTATCGCCTCGAAGCATGATTCCCGGTAGTGCGTCATGGCGGTTGTATCACGACGCGTTAGATAGGATTCCACCAGCCTACCCGCCGCATCTCAGCAATGGCCGTTTGACGGCCACAAGGCAACAATCGACGTTGCAAAAAGCGTCTTTTGCGCAACGCCTCTGGGGTTCAATGTGGAGGATAGCGCCAAATCCAGCCGGTTCGGTCTTGGCCTGACCGAAACCGTATCTGAAGATTTTCACGCTGCAATCGGTTAACCGCAAAAAATGACCTTTCTCCGACACGGGCTCTCGGTTACTCTCATTCAGAGGAGGCATGTGATCATGAAGAACCTGTTCGATGCGACGGTGGCGAATCAGGTAAAGGCCCGGCTGGGAAAATTGGAGCCGCAAAGTGAGAGGCGCTGGGGTAAGATGACGGCGGCGCAGATGCTGGCACATTGCTCGGTGAGTATGCAGTGGGCGGTGGGAGAACTGGTACCCGAAAAGGGAGCGCTACCCGCACGTTTGATGGGGCGGCTGGTGAAGCCGATGGTGTTTCGGAACGAAGACCCGCTACGGAAGAATTCGCCGACGGCCAAGAGCCTCATGGTGGCGGACGAACGAGATTTGGGCAAGGAACGGGACCGGTTATCGGGACTAATTGACAAATTTGCGGCGGGAGGGGCGGCAGGGTGTAC
>Ga0182024_10005728_pt1 | contig 27664 bp, 21 predicted proteins | sample P32metaG_FD_120480 | JGI IMG/M metagenome (GOLD analysis project Ga0182024, IMG submission 120480) | Permafrost microbial communities from Stordalen Mire, Sweden - P3-2 metaG (Illumina Assembly) | ecosystem: Environmental > Terrestrial > Soil > Wetlands > Permafrost | place: Sweden: Stordalen...
CGCTGGTTTGCAAGCTTCGGTTGACACGACCCCGAAGCCAACGCCATCGCGGCTGTTCGTTCCACCGGATGCGAAGCCAGCGCCCGTACCCGCTTCTGAACCCGTCGGCAATTCCCAACCAGCGACACAGTCCGATGTTTCTCAACATCGGCCGCGAAATGTCAGTGATTTCGAACCTCAACCGGCTGGCGATTTTGCCGTCGCGATTACGCCGCCGGCGTCGATGCCCGCTACAACTGAGCCGGCACTGAGGGAAGTCCTCATCGACGCACGCGGCGTGCAGGATGCGCAGATCGGCGAGGCCATTCAGCATGGCGTCGATTACCTGCTGCTGCAATTTCGCGACGGCGAGATTGCGCCACAGGCGGATCTGAGCGACTCGCAGCGGCAGGCGCTCGATGCGCTGTGCGTTTATGCGCTCACCCAGGCCGGCCAGGCGATCAACGATCACCGCATTGATTCGCACGGCAAGCCGCTCATGCTGATGCTCGACAAGCTGTGCGCCTCCGATCTGGCCAGCGATGGAAAGGTGCTGAATCGTCCAATCACCTATGGACGCAGCCTGCGTGCCGCGGCAGTTGCTTCAATCAACCGCGCTGGCGATCAGAACGTGCTGAAAGCCGACGTGAAATGGCTGGTCAATAGCCAGATCAACGGTGCTTACAGCTACGACGACACCGGCGTGGAGCTGCTTAAAGCCGGCGTGAAGCCGATGAGCGAGGAAATCCATCCTGCCAACGGCGGCAACATCGTCTGGCCGTTCATGATGGTCGACGATGACTTTGGCGGAGGATCTGCCGGTCCATCCTTCGGGCCGGTTCCATACGGTCCGCCGATGAGCCCACTGCCGCCGGTTTCGCCCGGCCCGGCGCCCGGCATAACGTCGCCGCCACTGTCAGGGCCGCCGCCGTCAGGGCCGCCGGCAGAGCTGAAAATCAAAAACATACGACCGTATGAGGAAGGCGTTGGTCCCGGGGGAGGGAGATCGCCTCCCGCATTTCCAAATCGGCCGTTCATGATTCATGAGCATACGTGGAATATTCGCCCAGTACCGGGTGGCAGCGGGGGTGGTGGGGGTCGGATGGGTCGTGACACGGGTGGAAATCGGGGCGGAGTCGGTGGCGGCAGCTCCGGCGGCGCCGTTGCTGACAATCAAGTTCCTCCGGCGGATATCCGCGTCGAGTTTCCCTGGGACAATTCCAACTCGCAGTACGGTCTGCTAGGCGTCTGGGCCGGGGTTGAAGTCGGCATGGAAGTTCCCGATGCCTACTGGCAATCGGTCGAGCAGCACTGGAACGCAACGCAGCTCAAGAGCGGCGAGTGGGGCTACAAGAATCATGACCAGCTCGGCTACTTCTCGATGACCTGCGCCGGCGTGGCTTCGCTGTTGGTCACGCATGATAACCTCGATCTCCCCATGCTTCGCGGCGCGGTAGGTCGCGAACCATACTCGCCGAGCCTGGCGGCGGGCTTGAAATGGCTCGACACGGCCGACAACGGCATCAATACGCCCAACCCCAACACGCATTACCTGGGCTACGACCTGTTCGGTATCGAACGGGTGGGCCTGGCCAGCGGCTACAAATACTTCGGCAACCACGACTGGTACCGCGAGATGGCCGAGCGAGTGGTGGCGGCGCAGTTCGCCAACGGATCGTGGGGCCATGATGACCATGGCTTAGACACCCTGGTCGATACCGCGTACTCGCTCTTGTTCCTCTCGCGCGGTCGCCATCCGATCATCATGACCAAGCTGAAGTTCGACGGCGCGTGGGACAACCGCCCGCGGGACGTGGCCAACCTGGCCAAGTTCGCGGGACGGGAACTGGAACGGCCACTCAACTGGCAGGTCGTCGACATCAATCATCCGTGGAATGACTGGTTTGATTCACCGGTGGTATTCATCGCCAGCCATCAAGCGCCGAAGCTGACGGATCGCAACTACGCCGAGCTGCGCAGCTTCGCCTGGGCGGGTGGGTTGATCTTCACCCAAGCCGACCTGGCCTCGGCTCAGTTCGATAAATGGGTGACCGAGCTGGCACAGAAAGTAGCACCCGGTCATCCGCTGGAAGTGATTCCCGACACCGATCCGATCTATTCGCTCCAGTACAAGCTGAAAACGCACCGTCGGCTGATGGGGGTTCGCAACGGGGTGCGCTGGCTGATCGTCCACTCCCCCAACGATGTAGCGATGGCCTGGCAGCAGCGCTCGGACAAGACTCGGCTGGCGGACTTCCAGTTGGGAACCAACGTATTCCTGTACGCTTCGGGCAAGCCCGATCTGCGCAATCGAATCAGCTCGCCTTTCATTCCCGCGCCGACCGCGCCGCCGACCCAGGCGGTTCGCGTCGCCCGGGTCACGTTCAACGGCAACTGGGATCCCGAGCCGGCGGCGTGGGCACGGTTCTCGCGATATTTGCAGTGGGAGACCGGCACCAGTCTCGTGGTTGGAACGCTGGCCCCTGGCAAGCTCACGCCGGGCATCGCCCAGGTTGCGGCTCTCACGGGTACCGGCCCAGTGAAGTTCACCGATGCCGAGGTCAATGCCATCCGCGATTACATCACCGCCGGCGGGGTGCTGCTGGTCGATCCGTGCGGCGGCGACAACACGTTCCGACTTGCCGTCCGCGAAGCACTGCTCGATCGGATCAGCAACAGCGCGACCCCGATGGCGATCCTGCCCGGTTCGCCGTTGCTGCGTGATGTGAGCGGCGGTCCCGGCGCGATACCGCTGCGCGTTCGTCCTTACACCGTCGATCGATATGGCAACGCCATCACCGGCATCGAAGTGCTGTCGCTGGGCAAAGGCGCGATTGTCGTCAGTCCGCGCGATTTGACCTTCGGCCTGCTCGGCGTGCAGACCTGGGGCGTCGACGGGTATCAACCCGAAGCCGCGCAAGTCTTCGTGCGAAATCTCATCCAGTGGGTAACCAACCGATAGCCGATGCCAGACTCGATCCTATGTCCTCGCTGTGGCGGCCTTCTGCTGCAAGATACGGTTACCCAGGAACTGTGCTGCTCGAACTGCGGCTCAACGTTTCGGTTGGGCGTGTCGCCGCCAACGCCGGCGCCGCGTCCCGCCATCGTCGCGCCGGTTGCGCCGAGGTTCAATCCGCGCCAGCCAAAGCGGAAACTCTCGGCGACATCGATCGCGGTCGGAGCGGTCGTGGTTCTGCTGGCGATCATCGGCGTGGCGATTCTGATTTGGCAGCGCGCCCAGGAATCTCAGCCGCTTGCCACGACCGTGGCCGTTGTCGAGCATGGGGCAAAGTCAACCTCGTCGCAGACCGCCGACCATGCAGAGGCGCCAGACCCTGCTGCTCAACCGGCGTCAATGCCGACGTCCGTTGCGGCATCGCAACCGGCAGCACCAGTAACGACGGAGTCCGAGGCCGACGCGACGAAGATCGATCTACCGCCGATTCCAAGCCCGCGAGATCTGCTCGCGCGGGCGGTCGCGACCGCGCCGCCCTTGGCAGCGCCGGCTGCCGCGGCGCCTCTGGGCGAGCCGGCGGCGCGATTTCCAGCGGCTTCACGCGGGAACCTGGCCCTGACAAGACCCTCTACGCTTGAACTGGATGATCGCATCGGCCAATCGATGCAGCTTGCGCTGGATTTGATCCTGTCGCAGTTCCAGGACGATCAATTGCCGCAGTCAGTCAATGCCAACCCAGTTCATCGCGCCGGGCTTGATGCGCTGTGTGTCTACGCGTTGCTGCAAGCGGGGCAGTCGCTGTCTGACGACCGTTTCAGCATTCACGGCAAGCTGGTGCCGAAGTTGCTTAACGCCCTGAAGAGGATGGATTTGTCGCCGGCCCAGCCCAATATTCAGGATCCGGTCACTTACGCCCGCAGCTTCCGAGTGCTGGCGCTGTCGGTTTGCGACCGCCCGGAAGATCGCGCGATGCTTAAGCAAGACGTCGCCTGGCTGGTGCGGGCGCAGGTCGATGGGGCTTATAGCTACAACGATTGGCACGCTCCAGTCATGGCCATTCTGCCGCCCGACGCATGGGACAATTCCAACTCGCAGTGTGCTTTGCTGGCGGTGTGGGCGGGGGCCGAACTCGGCATCGAAGTTCCCCTCGAGTATTGGCAGGCCGTCGAGAATCACTGGCGGCGGTCGCAGCAGAAGGACGGGCAGTGGATGTACAGCCCGTACAAGCCGACCACATCCCTCTCCATGACCTGCGGCGGGATCGCCTCGATGCTTGTCACCTACGACTATCTCGACGTGCCGCACATCGGTCGAGCGGTCGGCCGCGATCCATTCCCCGGAGCCATCGGCGCGGGACTCGGCTGGCTGGAAGCCGAAGATCACGGCGTCCAAACGCCAACCGCGGAAACGTTTTACCTTGGCTACGATCTGTACTCTCTCGAGCGCGTCGGCCTTGCGTCTGGCCTTAAATATTTCGGTGTTCATGACTGGTATCGCGAGCTCGCGGCCAAGGCGCTCTCATATCAATTCCCAAATGGCGCGTACGGCCGCGCGGTCGTCGATTCCGACACGCTTGTCGGCACTTCGTACGTGCTGTTGTTCCTCACGCGCGGACGCGCGCCGCTCTTGATGAACAAGTTGCGTTTCGACAAGTTCTGGGCAAATCGCCCGCGTGACGTGGCGAACCTGGCGCGCTTCGCATCCCACGAACTGGAGAGGCAACTCAACTGGCAGGTCGTGAGCGCTGACCGCCCGTGGCAGGATTGGTTCGACTGTCCGGTTCTCTATATCGCCAGTCACCAGCCGCCCAAGTTGACGGATGCCGCTTACACGAATTTGCGCGGCTTTGTGAACGCCGGCGGATTAATTTTCACGCAGTCCGACGCCAACTCGATGCAGTTTAATGCATGGGTGGAGGAACTGGCGCGAAAAATTTGCCCGGATTATGAGCTGATGAATCTGCCGCCGACGCACCCGCTGTTCACGAGCTTCGCCAAGGCGAAGGTTCCGCTCCCCCGGCTGCGGGGCGTGAGCAATGGGAGCCGCTTGCTGATCGTGCATTGCCCGACGGACATCGCGATCGCCTGGCAGCGCCGCGACGACAAGATGCATCCCGAGGCGTTCAACGTCGGCATGAATGTCGTGCTCTATGCGAACGGCCGCGACGGCTTTCGAAATCGCGTCGCCACCACCGACCTCGTCGCGCCCGCGGTTCGACCCAGCCGCGCGGTGAAAGTCGCTCGGCTTCAATACGCCGGCAATTGGAACGCCGAGCCGTTCGCACTAGAGCGCTTTGGCAATTATCTCAGCCGTACGCGCGGCGTCGGAATTGAGCCGGTTGTCGTGCCGCTTAAGGAATTGAAGCTCGATACCGCAGGCATCGCGCTGCTCTGTGGGACCGATGCATATCATCTCACCGCTGAAGAAATTGCCGCGATACAACGGTACGTCCACGCCGGCGGCCTCTTGATCATCGACCCCATCGGCGGTCGATCGGATTTTCCAGCCGCCATCAGATCCGACTTTGCGAGTCGTGTTTTTCCCGGCAAGTCACCGGAGCCGCTTCCCGCCGATCATCCAATTCTTAAAGACCTGACGCTCCGTCTGCGTATGTATGCGAGAGACTTGCAAGAAAGAGCTCCGCCGTTGCAGATCATTACTGAAGGTCAAGGCGCTGTTTTGATCAGTCCCCTTGACATCAGCACCGGCTTGCTCAACGCCAACACATGGGGCATCAACGGCTACACGCCGGAATCATGCGAGAAGCTTATGACAAACATTATCGACTGGGCCGGATTCCACTGAGGGAATGTGATGATGAAACAGCATTGCTAACGAGCGTCAGTCACCGCTCGCATCGCGATCGCATACAGGTTCCGCATCGTCGCCACGTAGATCGTTCCGTTCGCGGCGGTTGTTGTCGCGGTGATCGGATCTCCCAGTTTGGTCGAGCTGATGATTTTCAACGTGCGGTCAGCGGCGAGGACGTCGAACTCGCCGGCGCGCGTGCCGATGAAGACCTTTCCATCGGCGACCATGCACGACGCCCAGCAGGGGCCGTCGGCTTTGTAGGTCCAGAACAGCTTGCCAGTTTCCGCGTCGAGGCAGTTTACATTGCCGCCGCAATCGGTGGTGAAGACCATGCCGTTGAAAACGGCGGGGGTGCAACACGTTTCTCTGGCCATTGCGTACGTCCACCGCTCCTTCGGCGTTTCCCCAGCCTTGGCGCCGGCGACGTCCAGGCAATGAATCCAGCTCTTGCGCTTGCCCCACCACAAGTCGCCGCCGGAAGTGACGTAGAGCTTGCCGTTGTCATAGACCGGCATACCGAAGATTACGCTCGGACTTACCTTTCGATTGCCGAGATAGGAGTGGATGTTCTTTTTCGGAGCGGTTGGATCGCAATCAAATTTCCATTGCCGCGTCAGCAGTTTCGGCTGAGTTTCAGCGTTCGGATCGAGTGCGTCGAACGCATACAGCACGCCATTGTCTCCACCGAAGAAAATCGTGCGGCGGCCATTTACCGTGGCGAGCGACGGAGAGCACCAGGTGTTGTGAAAAACATCGGGACCAATATGTTCGCCGTCCTCGCTGACGATTTTGCCGGTTCGCTTGTCGAGCACCACGAGGCTTGGCGCGTTGGGCGAGCGAATGACTTTATGTGTGTTATCGACGCCGTTGCAGGAGTTCACGTAGAGCAGGTTGCCGTCGATCAACACCGACGCTTCAACCTGATCGTGAAGGTGCACGCCGGCTTCCTTCACGAAATCGCATAGCCAGATGATGTCGGCGTCGAGCGGCCCGGTCAGCATCAACGGCTCGCCGCGCGGCGTCATGTGCTTCGCTTCATCGTGATACGGTCCAAGGTTGCCTTGCGAGAGCCCATTGATACTCAGGCAAACCATCTCGCCGCGATTGGTCATCGTGTAGACACGATCCCCCTCGACCGTTGGCGAGGAAGCCATGCCGGCTTTGGGCCAATCGAGGTATGGGTCATCTTCCATCTTGGGCGACACCAGTTGCCACAGCAGATGGCCGTCGGATTCCGCGAAGCACATCATCACGCCGCGATCCCCCTGATGGCGCGGATCGCGGGGCACGTCGTTATTCGTGCCGATCAGTACACGCCCCTGCGAAACGATCGGCGTGCCGTAGCTCTGTGATCCCAACGGAGCTACCCACCGCACATTCCGACCCGTTTTGATGTCGAAGCTGTCAGGCAGCGCCGTCTCGCCGGACACCATGTTTCGCGTCCACGCCTGGCCCCATTGCGGTTGATCCGCGGCACGAACAAGAGCCGGAGCCAAGGTTACCGTGATGAGGATGAGCGATCGAGTTAGCACGATTGTTGTACCGAGTTGAGGGCGTCAAGTTGTGGGTTGGTTCGGCGCAGGTGCGCCACCACTTCGGTATTCCCCTTGCCGCCGAGGATCGGACTGCCAACGACGGCCAGGCAATCGAAGCCGGCCGCGGCGATCTGCAGCTGCACATCTTCGACGACTGCGTCCAGCCACTCGGCAGGAAGCACGCCGCGTTGCAGCAGCCTGGCATCTGCTTCATAGTGCGGCTTAATCAGCGTTACGACGCAGCCAACCGGTTTCAGCACCCGCGCGGCGGCGGGGAGAATCTTGCTCTGTTTCGTCCAAGCAACGTCAATGACAACCAGATCAACAAGCTCCGAAAGCTCCACATGCATCGCGTTGGTTCGCTCCATCGCGACCACACGTGGGTCAGTTCGCAGTTTCCATTCCAGGGCGCCGTAGCCGGTGTCGATGGCGTACACTTTCGCGGCTCCCCGCTGCAGAAGGCAGTCGGTAAACCCGCCGGCGTTGCAGCCGAAGTCGGCGCAGACGAATTTCGTGACGTCGATTGCGAAAGCGCTCAACCCATGATCGAGTTTGAAGCCGGCTCGTGAGACAAACGATGAAGGCATAGTTTCTTCTGACGGCTTATCGTAGTCCGACACCCAAGAATTGGTTACTTCATCTGCGGCCGATACGATCTCGACGGGCAACGCGAGCGTTTCTTAGCCAATTCGTGAGGCATTTCACATGGCCGGGGCGGCAAGCAGCAAGAAGATCCTGGTTCTGTCGGCATCGGTGGGGGCGGGGCATATGCGGGCGGCGCAAGCCGTCGAGCTGGCGCTGGTCGAGCTTGCGCCCGAGGCGGATGTTCGCAACATCGATGTGCTGACGCTGACCAACGCTGGGTTTCGACGCGTATATGGGAAGGCTTATCTCGATCTGGTCAATCTCGCGCCGCACGTGCTGGGATACATCTACGACATGCTCGACAAGCCGCGCGATCCGGATTCGAAACGCGACAAAATGCGGCTGGTCGTCGAGAAGCTGAATCTCAAGAAGTTCACCGCGCTGATGGCCGAGGAGAGATGGGACGCTGTCGTCAATACACATTTTCTGCCCGCGGAAATCATCGCGAGCCTCAGGCGCGATCGGAAACTAACGGTCCCGCAGATCACGGTTACAACCGATTTCGAAACGCATCGGCTTTGGGTAAATCAGCCATGCGAGCAGTACACAACTGCGACGGGCGAAGGAGCTGCATACCTGAACCATTGGGGCATCCCGGCGGAGCATATCCAAGTCACGGGCATTCCCATTCATCCGGTCTTTGCCACACCGAAGAGTCGCGACGAATGCGTGAAGCGACAAGGACTCGTTGGCGATCGGAAGATTGTTCTGCAATTGGCCGGCGGGTTTGGGGTTGGGCCGATTGAGAAACTCTATCGCGGACTCCTCTCCATCCAAACGCCGATCGAAGTGGTGGTTGTCGCCGGCAAGAACGAACAGGTTCGTGAGGAGTTGCAGCGCGTCGAAATTCCGTCACGTCATCGCGCCAAAATTCTCGGCTTCACCGATCAAATTGACGAGCTGATGGCGGCGGCCGATCTGGTCGTCTCCAAGCCGGGTGGCTTGACGACTTCCGAAGTCCTAGCCCGCGGGACGGCGATGGCGATCGTCAATCCGATTCCCGGCCAGGAGAGCCGCAACAGCGATTACCTGTTGGAGAATGGAGCCGCGATCAAGATCAACAATGTCGGGACGCTGGCGATGAAGATCGACTCACTGCTTAAGGATGAGTCGCGCCTGAAAGCGCTGAAGGAAAACGCCAGGCGAATCGCGCGTCCACGTTCCGCGTATGACGTGGCGCAGCTCGCGATTGAGATGGCAAATCATTAAGCGCGTTCGGCCGCCTCAGGATCAAATCGAATTGGCATCTGCCGAATCCGCTGGCTTGTTGCATGGGCGACGGCGTTCGCGATTGCCGGCGCGATGGCAACGATCGGCGTTTCGCCGGCGCCGGCGGAGGGCAGATCGGGACGATCGAGGAGTTGAATGTCCATCGTCGGGCTGCCACGCAGCCGCGGCACTTCGTATTTCGAGAAGGCGGCGGTGGTGATCTTTCCGTCCTCGAATTCGATCGCTTCGGAGAGCGCGCCGCCGAGGCCCATCCCGATGCCGCCTTGAACCTGTGACATCAATCCGGCGGGGTTCAGGATCGCGCCGCACTCGAACGCTTGCGAAACGTGCCGAACGGCGATCGTTCCATTCGATGGATCGACCGCCACTTCAACACATGCGGCGGCGAACGATCCCTTCTCCGTCCCGCATGACAAACCGAAGCCGACGTTCGGCTCTTTCTTGCCGATGCGATCGGCCCAACCGAACTTGCTCGCGGCACTCCGCAGGACGGCCTTCAATCGCGCGTCTTCGAGGTGCTTTAAGCGAAATTCCAGCGGATCGACGCCAGCGGCCAGCGCCAATTCATCCATGCACGATTCGCGCGCGAAGATGTTCGCGGTTGACGCCAGCCCGCGATACGAACCTTGCTTGAGCGGCGGCTCCGATTGCACGAACTGCCCGCGCGACTTGGCGATCGCGTAGGGGGACTCGACTGCATTTCCGCCCGAGTTGATATTGAGCTGATGCCAGCAACTGATGCGGCCAGAAGCATCCAGTCCGGCCTCGATATCAATCACGCCGGCGGGGCGGAAGTACGCCCAGGTGAATTCTTCGGCGCGGGTCCATCGCAGCGCCACGGGCTTGCCAGAAGCAATCGCCAGTCTTGCGGCTTCGACGCCGACTTCACCGCTGTGTTTGCCCCCGAATCCGCCGCCAAAGTCCGGAACGATCACGCGAACTTGTTCGGCTGGCAGGTTGGTGGCCCGGGCGATTTCGCCCCGGCAGCCGAATGGGTTTTGCGTGGACATCCAGACGGTGAGTTTGTTGCTTTCGAATTGCGCCACTGCCGCCCGCGGCTCCATTGGCGCGTGCTGGATGTAGCTGATGTTGTATGTCTGACGAACCGATTTGGCCGAGGATGCGATTGCGTCGGCGAACGGGTTCTTCGGAATCTGGCGGGCGTGTTCTCGAAGATACGCGAAGAGTGTCTTACTCGATGGATGCGGCGCGGATTTCCAAACTGCCGATTTCTCGGCCAGCGCCATCGCGCGATCGGCCGCGTAGGTCGTCGGTGCGGCGAAGCCGACGAAAGCGCCGTCCTGAAGCACGACGACATCGGGAAGCTTCTTCACGTCCGTCAAGTCGATCGATTCCAGCGTCGCGCCATACGATGGCGCTCGCAGAATCTTCGCGTGCAACATGCCGGGCAGGGTGATGTCGCTTGGATATTGATGTCGGCCGGTGACCAGATCCCGAGCATTGGGTCGAACCGCAGGCTTGCCGAGAACTTCCCAATCCTTCAACGGCGTCAGATCAATCTCCGCCGGCAGGGCGCCGGCAAATGCGGTGTGACCTTCATCACTGTTGGCCAGGTCGGAATAGCTGAGGGTGTCGGCTGAATTGGTTCGATTTACATGGCCATCTTTAATTTGCAGCGTGCCGGCGTCGACTTTCCAGCGCTCAGATGCCAGTTGCAGCAGTAGCTTGCGCGCTGCCGCGCATCCCTGCCGAACAGCGGGGATTGTTCGAGGCGTGGTGCCGCTGCCGGCGGTAATGCCGTCGTCGGGAACCAAGGCGGTGTCCGCCATTAATAATTGAATGCGATCGGCAGAAACTCGAAGCTCTTCGGCGGCGGCGGAGGTGATCTCGGCGCGCGAGCCCTGGCCGGCTTCCACCTTCCCCGTCATGACCGTGATCGTTCCATCGGCCGCAATATGAACGCGGGCGGCGACATTACGAATCCGCTGCCCACCCATTCCACCGCCACCCCGGCGCCGCTGGGCCGGCGCCAGCTCGGCGCTGACCGCGATCAGCAGCCCCGCGCCCAGTAACTGCATGAAGTCCCGGCGGGTCAATTCGCGGCGCTGCAAATCGGGTCGAAATCGATCAGGATCCGTTGGCTTGAGATGGGCAGCAACATCGACGTTGGCATTGCTGAAATCCAGAGGCGGCAGTAGGTGGTCCAGGCGCGAAGTCATGGTGTTACTTGGCCTCCAGCCCCGCGGCACGCCGCACGGCACTAAGGATTCGGGGGTATCCGCAGCAGCGGCACAAATTGCCGTTCATCGCTGCAACGATCTGTTTTTCAGTGGGATGCGGCGTCGATCCGAGCAGGGCGGTGGCCGCGATGATCATGCCGCTGGTGCAGTAGCCGCACTGATAGGCCTGCTCATCAAGGAATGCCTGCTGTACCGGGTGCAGCTCTTTGTCGGATGCCAAACCTTCGATGGTTGTGATCGATTTGCCGGCGACGCTTCCAACCGACGTGCTGCACGAGAAGACGCGGTTCCCATCAATGAGCACGCCGCATGCACCGCAGCGACCCTCGCCACAGCCGTATTTAGGGCCGGTGAGATGAAGGTCTTCGCGCAGCACGTCCAGCAGCAAACGATCCGCAGGCGTGGAGACTTCCTGTGCCTGCCCGTTGACCTTGAACTCGATGCTTTGTGGCATGACCCTTCCCGGAGTAAGAATATGGTCCCCCGCGATAGTCCTATTATTCCGCAATTTCTTCCATGGATCGAATAGTTGGCAACGATCTGGCGATTTCTTGACAGGGGTGGAGGGCGAATCTATCTTCGCACGGCAGCGGATGTTGAAGGATTTCCGGGCGACAGCATCGCGCGGCGTTGTGTGGCCCGTGCACGATCCTGCCGCTCCGAAAAGGAAACGGCCCTTCCCATTTAAGAATCCAGCGTCATCCACCCTTGGAGACCAGCACCATGAAGCGCCTGTCGCGTTTGGTTCCGTGCGTCGCCCTCGCCTGTTCCCTTGCGTTGCCCGTTTTCGCGACATCGGCCCTGGCCGCTCCGCCCGCACCGGCGGACGCCGGCGCACCGCCGGCTGCGACGCCACCCGCACCGACGCCCGATGCCGGCGCTGCGACACCCGCTCCCGCGCCAACAGCGCCGCCCGATGCTGCCGCGACCGCGCCGCCCCCAGCCACGGCGCCCGCTGATGCCCAAGCTACCGCGCCAGCGGCTGCAACGACCGCTCCTGCCGCGGGTGCTGAAATCGCCGCTGATCAAACCGTCGCGCAGCAGGTCGATGACTTCTGGCACTACGGTGAAATCGGCCGCTACGACCTTCAGGCGATGCTGGGCGCGAAGATTATCGCCGCCGGCCAGCAAGCGCCCGAGGACGTCCTCAAGGCTTTCGAGGCCGCTGCCCCCAACCATCACAGCCCCGGCGGCGCGCCCGGTGATATTGATATTGCGTTGCTCCGCTGGCAGGCCGCCGATCCGAAGATGAAGCAGGTCGCCACCGATGTCATCGGTGTGCTCAACAAGGCTCGCTTTGCCCGGCGCCAGAATCCGCAATTTATCGCCGAAAACATCAAGCGTCTGACTGGCGGTGAACGGGCTTATTCGCTGGCAATGGAACAGCTTAGCAACAGCGGCGAACTGGCCGTGCCGCAATTGGTCGCCATTCTGCTCAACCCCGCGCCCGGTGGTGACGATCTTCGAGACGTGTCTCGACGAGCGCTGGTCGGCCTCGGTCGATCCGCTCTGAACCCGTTGCTGGCGGCCACCCAGATGGATGCCCGCGATCCCGCCCTCACTACCATCTGCAGCGTGCTGGGTGAAATCGGATATCCCATCTCCGCTCCGTACCTCGTTGCCCTGGCTCGAAGCAACGAGTCGTCCAACGAAGTTCGCGAAGCCGCGACTGTCGCACTGCGTCGTCTGAACAACGGCCCGACCGCGGCGGCTGGCGCCGGGGATCTGTTCTACGGCCTCGCTCAGCAATTTTACGCCGGCACTGCATCGATCCAGCCTGACCCGCGAAGTCCCAAGGCGTTCATCTGGTACTGGCAGGATCGCAATCTGGTTTCCAAGGCAGTTCCGCCGCAGATTTTCAACGACATCATGGCGATGCGCGAATCGGAGTACGCATTGCGCCTGCAGGCGAGCAATTCCGATCAGGCGGTGTCGCTCTGGCTTGCAGCCAACATCCGTCGCGGCCTGGACCTGCCCGCGGGTGAGACTGATCCCACGCGCGGCGCTGACGAGCCGGCCGCTCATTACTACAACGTTGCCGAAGGCGCGAAATACCTGAATCTCGTGCTCGATCGTTCACTGCGCGAAAATACGCCGCAGGGCACGGGTGTCGCGCTGGCGGCGATCAAATCGCTTCAAAATATTGTCGGCCAGAGCAACCTTTTCTCGGGCACGTCCGGCCAGCCGCTCGTTGATGCGATGCGCTCGCCCGATCGGCAGGTTCGCTTTGAGGCCGCGTACGCAATCGGCTCTGCCTTGCCGCAGCACTCGTTTCAGGGCCAGGACAATGTCGTTCCGCTGCTTGCCGAGGCGGTCGCGCAATCGGGCACGGCGGGTGTTCTGGTGGTTGGCTCACAGGAAGATCGCGCACGCATCGCCAGTGAATTGAAGGACTACGCGGTGGATGGAGGCGCTGATGCGTCGGCGGCGATCAGCAACGCCGGCGCGCTGCCGGGCGTTGATGTCATCGTCATGTCGGAAGATATCGGCAACCCCCAGATTGATCGGGTGATTGCCCTCGGATCGCAGACCCCGCGACTGGCTCGCGTGGCGAAACTGGTGATCGTCCATTCGCTGGCTTCGCCGTGGGTGCGGATGTCGCTGACCGATCCGACCCTGAGCTACACGGAAGCCACGGCCGGTCAACCGCTGATTGATGCCGTCGAGCAGGCCCGCAAAAAAGCCGGCGGCGCGGCGATGGATGCCAAGTCGGCTTCTGATGCGTCGCTGCGAGCCGCCCATCTGCTGGCCCGCCTTGCGATCAGCCGCGGTCAGGTGCTCAATCTTGCCGTGGCCGAACCAACATTGCTCTCGAGCCTCGGTGATAAGCATCCTGAAGTAGTTCAGGCGGTCGGTGATGCGGTCGCGCTGCTCGAATCGCCGCGTGCGCAGGCGGCCCTCGCCCAACGCGCCGCCGACGGTAAGACGCCGCCCGAGATGCGTGTTTCGCTTTACAAGGCGCTGGCTACCAGCGCCAAGTTCAACGGCAACAAGCTAGACCCATCCACCCTCGGCGATTTGCAACAAGTCGTCGTCAGTGAGAAAGATCTGAGCGTGCGATCGGCCGCCGCTGAAGCGCGCGGCGCCCTGAATCTCCCGGCTGAGCAGGTGAAATCGCTGATTCTCGATCGTCACGATTGAGCTAAGTTTCTCAACAATCCATGGCTGCGCTGCTTCGTCGGCGCAGCCATTTTATTTGGCGAATCCTCGGTTCGCCGGCTGACTCCATCGTCGTCGCTTTGCAATCGGCCTATCGTTACGGTAGTTAATCCCGATGCAGCACCGGCAAGTCATTCCGATTCTCGATTTTGGTTCGCAGTACGCTCAGCTTATTGCACGCCGCGTGCGCGAGCAGGGCGTGTATAGCGAACTGGTTCGGCCCGACATCTCGTTTGACGAACTGAAGCGACTCGACCCGAAGGGCCTGATTCTTAGCGGCGGCCCGAGCAGTGTCTATGACCCCGGCGCTCCCAGGAGCGACCCACGCATCTTTGATCTCGGCGTGCCGGTTCTCGGCATCTGCTATGGGATGCAGCTTGGCGCGCAGCTTTTGGGCGGACAGGTAAAGCCGGCCAAGGCGCGCGAGTATGGTCGGGCGAAGCTCGTGGTCGTCATTGATGATGCCCTGATTCGCGGGCTCCCACACGAGACAACCGTTTGGATGAGCCACGGCGATCAGGTGCATGAGCTCCCCGAGGATTTCATCGCCCTCGCGACGACTCCCACCTGTCCCTACGCTGCGGCCCGGCATCGCACCCGGCCCTTCTACGGCGTGCAGTTTCATCCGGAGGTGACGCACACGCCTCGCGGGGAGCAGATCTTCCGCAACTTCCTTTATGAAATCTGCGGCTGCAACGGCGATTGGACGATGGGGAACTTCGTCGAGATAACCATCGATCAAATTCGCCGGCACGTGAAGAGCGGGAAGGTGATCTGCGGCCTTTCCGGCGGCGTCGATTCGTCCGTCGTCGCCGCGCTATTGCACAAAGCCATCGGCGATCAGCTCGTCTGCATCTTTGTCGACAACGGCCTGCTTCGAAAAAATGAACGGCAGCTCGTCGAATCAACGTTCCGCGGCCATTTCAAAATCAACTTGCGAACCAACGATGCCAGCGATCAGTTTCTGACTGAGCTGCGAGGCATCACCGATCCGCAGCAGAAGCGGAAGATCATCGGCCGCGAGTTCATCGAAGCGTTCAAGCGCGAAGCGAAGCTGATTGACGGCGCTGCGTTCCTGGCCCAAGGGACCCTTTACCCCGACGTCATCGAATCCGGCCACGGCTACGCCGGCACCGCGGCCAACATCAAACTGCACCACAACGTCGGCGGCCTGCCCGAACAGCTTGGCTTCGCACTCGTCGAACCCCTCCGCGAACTTTTCAAGGACGAAGTTCGCCAGGTCGGTGAAGTTCTTGGCCTACCGGAGCACATGGTCTGGCGTCACCCCTTCCCCGGTCCGGGATTAGCCGTGCGCGTCATCGGCGACATCACGCCCGAGCGCCTTCGCATCCTGCGCGATGCCGACGAAATCGTGCTCGAAGAATTGGTCGCCGCGAACCTCTATCGCAAGACGGCCCAGGTCTTCGCCGTCCTGCTCCCCATCGGCACCGTCGGCGTCATGGGTGACGCCCGCAGCTACGATTCGGTGATCGCGATCAGGGCGGTGGAAAGCCAGGATTTCATGACCGCCGATTGGGCGAGAATCCCTTTTGATGTGCTGGCCACGATGAGCAACCGAATCATCAACGAAGTCCGCGGCGTCAATCGAGTAGTCTACGACATCAGCTCCAAGCCGCCGGCGACGATTGAGTGGGAGTAGACAATACCCTCATTACTACCCTCATTTGAGGGTATACTACCCTTATTATTCGACTCGTTCCCACCGCGCCCCGGCGCCGCGGCCAAACGATCGTAACTCATTGGCCCGCTTCATCTCACGTAGGATGACGCGTATCCAGTCTCGCCCGACTCCGGGGCATGCCTTCTCCAGATCGGCCAGTCGAAACGGTCCTGTTTGGCCGGATATTGCCTCGCGAACCAACGCTTCTTTCGATCCCCGCTCGTCCTTCGTATCGCCGACCCGGCTTTCAAACTCTTCGTAGGCCTGTTTCATGATCCACAGAACGTAATTGACGAACGGCCAAGGGTTGTGATTTGCTTCGTGCCAGCCCTGCGAGCTTTGCTCAAGCGTTTCGTAGTAGCGATCCTTGTTCTGTTCGATGAGGCGTTCCAGGCTGATGTATTTTCCGACCTGTGCGCCGGCATAGTAGGAAAGAAGCAGCATCAAGAGCCGAGACACACGCCCATTGCCGTCTCGAAACGGGTGAATGCACAGAAAGTCGAGCGCGAACGCGCCCATCGAGACGAGCGGATTGATGGAGCGGTCTCGATGGCTCAGGGACCATAGATCAACCAATTCGGCCATCGCGGCATCTGTCGCGGCGCCTGCCTCCACGGGCATGAAACGCACGCGGCTTTTCCCATCCGCGTAGCGTTCAATGATCGGCTCAGCTTTCCCTTTGAATGTCCCGGCATCCCATATTTCGCCTCGTGCCAATCGGTGTAGCTGACGAATTGTGTCGACCGTCACAGGTAGCGAGATCGTTTCTCGATGGATTAGATCAAGTGCCGATCGATAACCACGGACCTCTTCCTCGTTCCGGTCACGCGGCAGGGGGCTGCCGAAGACGAGTGTCGTTACCCGGCTATGCTCTACCTCAACACCCTCGATCCGATTGCTCGATACCGCGCTTTCAATCAACGCATGTTCGCGCAGGACTTTGAGCCGTTGTGGAGATTGGCGGGTAAACAACTCCTGCTTCCCGAGTGCTAATCCGAGATCACCAACAAGCCAAGCCGTAGCGGTGGGAACCGATTTTACTTCGGAAAGTTGGCAGAAAGTCATCATGATCGGAGCGTCTCCGCATGCATCGCGGCGCAACATTGAAGGTGTTCACCCTCGTTCCGTCGCTGCCTCGGCGGTGGCCTCGGGGATCGGTTCGTGCGGCGGGGGTTGTCTGAGAACGAAGGTCCACACGCCAATGGCGGCGGTTATTACGCCGGCCAGGGCGAACTGGCCGGCGTTCCTGAGCGTCAGGTATGCAAAGCCGGCGATCAGCGGGCCGATGACTCTCGCCAGGCTGCTTAGGCCGTGGTAGAGACCGAAGACCAGTCCCTGCTCGTTACTGTCGGAGAATTTGCTCAGCAGAGATGACAGCGTCGGCTGCTGCAGGCTGCGGCCGGTTGCGTTGGCGGCGCCGCTGATGAGAAGGATCACCATCAGCAGCGGGAACCCAACATGCGGCGCGAGGTATGCGACGGCAACCAGACCCGTCATGCCGAGGGTGACGCCGAACGGGCCGGCGATGCAGAGGGGCCAGTCGCCCAGCTTTTTGGTCAGACGGCCGATAAGCCCGCCCTGTATAACGATGATCACAAATCCAGCGAACAGGAAGTAGAAGCCGACGCCTTTTTCGTTCCAGCCGAAGGTTTTGTTCAGGAACAGGGCGATGGTGGATTCCATCATCACGAACGCCGCCATGACGCAGAAGCCGATTGCGAGCAGTTGCACCAGCACCGGCTTGCGCAGCACTGGGGCGAATCGGCTGGGGTGCAGCCAGTTTTCGATATCGGTATGGTCGTGCTTGCGGCTCTCGGGAAGTCGGGTCCAGGAAAGAACCGCCGCGATCGCAGCCAGCACGGCGGCGAAATAGCCGGGTGAGCTCAACCCCATGTAATGGCCCATCAATCCGCCGACCGCGGGGCCGATAGAGAATCCGATTCCGAACGCCGCCCCGAGCATGCCCATGCCCTTGGCGCGATTCGCGCGAGTCGTCACATCGCTAACGTAAGCCTGGGCGGTCGAAATATTGCCGCCGGTGAAACCGTCGATGATGCGAGACGCATACACGAGAATCAGACGAGTCGTCGGGCTGTGCCAATCGAAGGCAGCGATCGCCAGCAGCAGATAGCCGCAGGCGCTGCCGGCTTGCGATAACGCCAGCACCGGGCGTCGGCCGAAGCGATCGCTCATCAGGCCAAGAATGGGGGCACCGATGAACTGGCAAATCGAATAGATCGAAAACAGCAGCGTTACTTGCCCCGGATGGTCTTTGAAATCAGGAACGTAAAATGCGAGCAGGGGGATGATGATGCCGAAGCCGAGCAGGTCCATCAGGACGATGAAGAAAATGATGCGGAGCGCGCCTTTGGGCGGCTCCAACTCGGGTTGGCTGGCTTCGTAATCGAGCGGCTTGGAGTCATCCGGCATAGGCGAAGCGTTATAGCACTTGGTGCGCCGACTGTCGCGGCAGCAATGACAACGGGAACCGTGCACTCTGGACGAGTGACGCCGACCATGAAATCTCTTTGGACCTGAACAACAACGCCAAAGCATTTATTGCCAAACTGACGGGCACGCCGCAATATGCCCGCATTAGCGGCCGTTGATGCGGTTGCTCGAGGGTTGATGCCCGATGCATAGCGCGAAGTTCCTGGCAATGTTGATTCCGTTGATGCTCGCGTCATCTGGGTGCGATGCAGTAGGCGGAAGTCCGATAACTCAGTCTGCACATCTAATGTCCCCGTGGGGTCGGGCCGTTCGCGGTTTGCAGGCACGCGCTGAAATGCCGACTGAGATTGAGCAAAATGCAATCCTCGCCGCGTCTGTTGAGTTTCGTTACGATCCACATTCAGTGGCAGCCGGCATTGATCGCTTCGACCGCTTCCTTGCTGCCGATCATCTGCAACTACGTTTGAAGGATGTCACCAGCGGCAAGTCCTTCCAAATCGATGCATACGGCGATCCGGGCGCTGGGATGGCTTTTCCCGACCGAGGGCGCGACTGTGTGCTTCTTAGCCAATCGCCGGTTCAACAGGTTGCTGCCGAGTTTCCTTTGCGCGCGGGCGAACCGCTTAAGCCAGGCAGGTACGAGTGCACGTTCAACTACTCAACCAGGCGTTATCCGGGTTTCGCGGAAAGCGGGCCGCCACCGGGCAACTGGACTGGCGAACTGGAGACTAAGCCGATTTCACTCACTGTAAGACCCGAGATTCGACGGCCATACTCGTTGCTCATTCCGAAGCAGTTGCGGCTGACGTCCGATCAGCAAGTCATTTTCCGCCATGAAGACGCTGAGCGTATCACAGCAGCTTTGGGAAACGGGATGTATATGGGAACCCGCGTTACGTGGTCGGGGCGTGAACTTCTCCTTGGCGGATTGCTGGAGCCGGACGGCGCGAACCCGATCGACGATTGGAAACTTGCGGACGCCGCACCACTCGGGGGAAAGAGGGAGTATGTAATCGAGATATTTGCCACGAGTGATCGGCCATACCATATGTGGGGGCCGGGGCCCGGCGCGAACGACTATCAGACACTCTGGCAAGGCCACTTCCTCGTACAGCAAAACGTCCACCAATGAAGGCCGCCGCGTCTACTTCAAATCCTCTGTCCGCACGATCGAGCAAGACTCTTCTTCCTCATCGAAGACGATCAGCGCGCGCCCGGATTGAAGTTCGCTCATCACCGAACTGATATCGCGCGATGTGTCGGCATCGTGATGCCCGTGCACGGCCCCATGGCGCGTCACGAACTCTTCAATCAGTGCATGCAGCGTCTCCGGCTGAAGCTCGTCATGCCGAATGATCATGTTGGGGTGGGATGATCGGGGGTCGGCACCGACGCGGGGCCGCCGGCGTAGAGATCCAGATAGAAGTCGACCATGTCTTTGACGCCCACCCGGCGCGTTCGGTTGTGGCGAAAGCCAAATTTTTCGAAAAGCTGGATCGCCGCCTCGTGTTCCATGAAGGTGTCGAGGCATACCTTCAGGTAGTTCTGTTCACGGCAGAATCGAACCGCGGTCTCAACCAGCGCCATCCCGATGCCGCGGCGGCGATAATTGGGGTCCACGCGCAGGCGTCGAATTTCCCCCACGCCCGCATCATGATGCTGTACGCCTATCATTGCAACGACTTTTCCGTCATCTGCTTCGCCGACCCAGCAATGGCTTCCCGGTCGCATGTAAGCCGGCTGAATATCGTCGATATCCATCGCCGTGTCGTTGTCGGCGTTTTTCCCGCCGACCAGACCGTCGACGTAAAGTGAGCGACAGGCCGACTGATCGGAAGCCTTGAAATCGCGAATCGTTACGGGAATTTCCGACGGCGCGGACATATGCGCTAGCTTAGCAAAAGGCCAGCCGTCGTGAAGGGTAGGAATTTTTCCTAAGATTTGTGCTGAAATAATCTGTCCGGTCGCCGACGTTATATAATAGAATAGCGATCTGTTAAGCTGGTGTCGGTGGGTCATTTGATGCCGGCTAAGCACGTCGAGCCAGTCGCTCCGGGTCGAGTCTGAACCATATCGCTGAACCCGAGCGGGCTAGTCATCGTTTTGCTAGGAGTGTGCCATGTCTGCGCCGATTGCAGCGGGTGAGATGAAAAAGATCTGTAAAACCTGTGGGGCCGACGTCAACGGCCAGAAGCGCATAAAAGATGTGGATGGCAAATATCTATGCGCTCCCTGCGCTGAGGCCGGCGTGCAGCAACAGCGTCATGCCGCCGCAGGACTTTGCGAAGTGTGCGGCGAGTCATTCTCGGCGTCGCAGCTGATTACAGTCGACGGTAAGGCGCAGTGCGCCCGTTGCCGCAAGCGCAAATACTCCAACAGCACCGGCCTGCAGACGAAGAACTTCTTTCAGTCGATCAAATCGATGTTCGGGCGCTGATTTTCTGCTGATTGCGTTGAATGTTCCGCCGACTAAGATGCTGTGCACATCTTACCGGAGGAAACGAATGAAGTTATTGCAGAATTGGGGCGTGGTCGCGCTCGCGTCGCTCGGCTTGTGGGCTGCTTCGCCCGCCGGGGCGATGGAGAAAATTCCCGACAGCGCCAAGATTGATGGATTTGCCGTCGGTTGTCAGGCTTGGTGCTATAGTCAGGGGTTCACCGCTTTTGACGCGATTCACCTCACGCACGAAGCCGGCGGAAAGATCATCGAGTTCTTTCCCGGCCAGCCGCTCAAGGCCGGCGATAAAGCAAAGGTGGATCACAACGCCAGCGATGAAGTGATCGCCGAGCTGAAGGCCGAATGCGCCAAGAACGATGTCCTGCCCGTCAACTACGGCGTCGTCACACCAAACGGAAATGCCGAGCATCGCAAAGCCGAGTGGCGCAAGATTTTCGAGTTCGCCAAGAAGATGGATCTGTACGGCGTGACATCCGAGCCGCGCGCCGAGGATATGGATGAAATTGAGAAGCTCGTGAAGGAATTCGACATCCACTTCAGCATTCACGATCACCCCAAGCAGGAAAAGAATCCGAACTACAAGTTCTGGGATCCAAATTACGTGCTCTCGCTCGTGAAGGACCGCGACCCGCGCATGGGCGCGTGTGCCGACACCGGCCATTGGCTGACCTCCGGCGTCGATCCGATCGAGGCGCTGCATATCCTAAAGGGCCGTGTCATGAGCAGCCACATGAAGGACCGCAATATCAAGGGTCCGGGAAGTCACGATGTCGCCTGGGGCAAGGGTGTCGGCGAAGTGAAGGAAATCCTGGCGGAGCTGAAATCGCAGGGCTTTGAGGGCGATATTGCAATCGAATATGAAAGCGACATGAAGCCCAACGCCGATCACACCGCGCCAAAGAGCTATCCCGCGATCGAGGAATCGATCGCGTTTATCAAGCAACTCGGCCAGACGGCTTCGCGCTGAATCAATACCATGAGTTGTCGCGGATCATCCGGGCACGGACGATTTTTGTCCGTGCCCGACGCTTTTTATGATGGCTATCGTGACCGAACGAACTGACCTGTTTCGGGAGTTGGCATGAGCATTTCGCCGCTGGCTGGAAAGAAAGCGCCTGCATCGCTGTTGATCGACGTGAAGAAGCTGCTGAGCGAGTATCGCGAGCGGAAGCCAGACTTGAGCGATCCGCAACAGCGCGTGAGCTTCGGCACGAGCGGGCATCGCGGAACGCCGCTGGATGGTTCGTTTACCGAGTCGCACATCGTGGCGATCACGCAGGCGTTGTGCGATTACCGCAAGTCGAAGGGAATCGACGGGCCGTTGTTTATGGGGAAGGACACGCACGCGGTTTCAACCCCAGCCCAGCAAACGGCGCTGGAAGTCCTGTGCGCCAACGGCGTCGAGACGGTCATCCAGGCCAACGACGGCTACACACCGACGCCAGTGATTTCGCATGCGATTTTGAATTACAACCGCGACCGCGCTTCGCACCTGTCGGACGGGATCGTGATCACCCCGTCACATAATCCGCCCAAGGACGGCGGCTTCAAATACAACGCCACCAACGGCGGTCCCGCCGACGTCGACATTACGCAGTGGGTGCAGGATCGCGCCAATGAACTGCTGAAATCGAACAATGCCGGCGTGAAGCGCACGCCGATCGAGTCGGCTTTGAAGGCGCCGAATACGCATGCGAACGACCTGGTCATGCCGTACGTGGATGATCTGGAATCCGCGATTGACATCGCCGCCATTCGCGACGCCAAACTTCGCATCGGCGTCGATCCGCTCGGCGGGGCGAGCGTGCAATACTGGGAGCCTATCCAAAAGAAATACGGGCTTGATCTGACGGTCGTGAACAAGGTGCTTGATCCGACGTTCTCGTTCATGACGGTCGATCACGATGGTCAGATTCGCATGGACTGCTCCAGCCCGTACGCGATGGTGGCGCTGATCGCGCTCAAGGACAAATTCCAGATCGCGTTCGGCAATGATCCGGATTCCGACCGTCACGGGATTGTCGCACCGTCGGTGGGGCTGCTGAATCCGAATCATTTTTTGGCCGTTGCGGTGCGATACCTCTTCAGCAATCGGCCACAGTGGTCCAAGACAGCCGGCGTCGGCAAAACACTGGTCAGCAGTGGCATCATCGATCGCGTGGCGGCGTCGCTCGGGCGAAAAGTCGTGGAAGTTCCTGTTGGCTTTAAGTGGTTCGTCGATGGGCTATTTGCCGGCACACTCGGATTCGGCGGGGAAGAAAGCGCTGGCGCGAGCTTTCTCCGACGCGACGGTTCAGTCTGGTCGACCGACAAGGACGGCATCCTGCTCGACCTGCTCGCCGCGGAAATCACCGCGCGAACAGGCAAGGATCCTGGCCAGCACTTTGCTGAGATTGCTGGGCAGTTCGGAACGCCCTTCTACACTCGGGCCGACGCGGCGGCGACGCCCGCACAGAAAGCGGCGCTCAAGAAACTTTCGCCGGAGCAGGTGAAAGAAACCCAACTTGCCGGCGAGCCGATTACCGCAAAGCTTACGCGAGCGCCCGGTAACGATGCGCCAATCGGTGGTTTGAAAGTCACCGCTGCCAATGGCTGGTTCGCGGCCCGACCATCCGGAACCGAGAACGTCTACAAGATTTATGCAGAAAGCTTCAAGAGCCGCGAGCACCTGGCGGCCATCATGGACGAAGCGAAACGGCTGGTGGATAGCGTCATCGCCTGACGCTGGGAGCATGAAACTCATTTACAAACCCATCACAATTGTGGTTTACCCGGCGTGGCAAGCGGTATAAAATGCGCGCACGCGAAGCAAACAAGCCACCGCGCAAAAAGCGCGGTGGCTTGCGTTTTCAGCAGGACGTTTTTCAATTTTGACGGGCAGAAGCGCGACGGACAGAGCGCGCTGGGAGTTAACTCATGCAGATGGTCAGTGCCGAGGAAAAGGCCACCATGGAGCGCAAGCGCGAGGAGCTTTACAAGCTGCAGATCGAGGTGCAGGAACGCATCCGTAAAGCTGCGGCGCTGGGCGATCTCTCGGAGAATGCTGAGTACCACTTTGCCAAGGAAGAAAACCGCAGCATCCAGCGTGAACTGGCCGGGCTCGAGCTGAAGCTCCGCCAGGTGGCGGTGGTTTCCAATACGGATGTGCCGGAGGACATGGTGTTCCTCGGCCATACCGTGAAGTTGCTTGATCTGGATGATGACAGCGAGCAACTCGTGCGATTGGTTGGAGAAGCCCAGCCGGCTCAGGGCGATTCCGACGTGCTTCCGGTATCGATCAACAGCCCGATGGGCGATGCGCTGATGAAAGCGCGCGTTGGCGATACGGTTAAGGTGAATGCGCCACGCGGCGCGATGCAGTTTAAGATCCTCGCGATTGTGTGACCGCCGCGACCGGATCGTTGGGCGCACTGGGATCGACAGGCTTGGCGTTTTCCGCTTCGAGAAAGTTCCGCGAGCCGCGGCGGATTTTCAGAATTTCAAAGTCGATCTCGCTGTTGATCTCCGCGCCAATCAGCATCACCAGTGCATCCACGTAGAACAGAAGCAGCAGCATCGCCACGCCGCCCAGTGCGCCGTAGGTGCGGTCGTAGCCGCGTTCTCCCATCTTGTTCATGTAAATGCGAAGCACGCTGCCGAGCAGAATCCACGCAATCAGGCAGAAGACCGATCCGGGCGTGAGGAAGCGGAACCGGTGTTTCACGCTCGGGCCTTTGTGATAGAACATTGCCAGCACGGTCAGCAGAAACAGCGCTGACAGCAGGTAGCGCGAGAGATCAAAGAGAATAACGAGCCAGCTGTTGTCTTCAATGATGTCGTGTCCGATGCACCAATCACGAACGACAGCCGCAATCGGCAGCAGGCCACCGACCAACACGAGCAAAAACACCACCGCGATCGTCATCAATAGCGCGAGCAACCGGCGTGGAATGAACGACCGGCCGCGCTCGATGTCGTAGCACTTGTCGAGTGCCGTCATGGTGGCAGACACGCCGTTGCTGGCCGCCCAAACCGCGATGATCAAGCCAAGATAAAGCACCGCTCCGCGCGGCTGATGCAGCAGGTTGCTGACGTTGTTCTCGATGTTATCGCGAACCGTGTGCGCCGCCTCGGCGGCCAGGTACGTGTCGAGCGACCGATGAACAAAATCGGTCGCTTTATCCTTCAGATGCATCGGCAGGTGGGGAATCAGCGCGAGCAGAAACAGCAAAAACGGGAAGAGGGCGAACAGCCACGAATAGGCCAATGCCGCGGCCCATGTGAAGAGATTATCGTCGCTGACCTGACGGATGACGCGGCGTGCAAATTCAACCGGCCCGACCAGCCGGAGCATTTTTGGGAAGTCACGTAAACGCGCCATCAGCGGGCATTGTGGCCGCTGACAGCCCAAACGCAATTACGAGAACGATGCGGATCTACACCCAGCGATCGCGCATCGCCTTGAGTTCTTTGAACACCTCCGGCGAGATGTATTCAGGGCAATCGCCATGGCCCAGGAGGTTCGGAAAGAAGACTTCCGCTTCCTCGGCAAGCGCTTCCTTGGCCACTCCCATTTCCAGACGCATGTTGTAGCCGTCGTGCTCTTGCCGCGCCAAGCGGCGCGCTTCCTGACTCGCGTAGCGAATCACCAGACTCTGAAGCTTCTTGTAAAAAGCCTGCGTATCTGGATCGGCATCGGGCGGAACAACGCAGTGGTGCTTCAAGGTATGCCTAAAGAACTTGGCCTTCTCTTCCCACGAGCGTTTCTGTTCCAAGCCGAGCGTTACATACTGCCCGACTTTGTGCGCATTGTGCGCGATGATGTTCCCATCCTGATCCGCCTGTTTGATGTGCTTGGCGTAATAGGACTCTGGATATCCGATGACCGGTAACGGATGAAACTGTTGCGGCTTTTGCGCAATTGCCATAATTTTTACCTCTCGACAACTCCGCGCGGGCTTGACGTGTGTTTGCCCGTAAAGATGATCGTGAAAGATACCACCCCGACGACTGAGAAAACTAGCAAAAAAATACTGATTTCAACAATTTGTCCGTTGCACTGTGCGCCGGGCAAAATCCATCCGGCTCAACTACGCTCAACACAAGATCAATATATACAGCTACTTAGATGCAATATTTGGAAGGATCGGCCGCACGACTTTTCGGCACTTAAGCAACCGCACACCGGCACAATATCCTGTTGACTCACTGTCCTGGCGCAACGCGCTGGCTTCAGCGAAATGTACCTGCTCGACCGTCCGCCATTTTAACTGCGGTCATGTTGCTATACCGGCAGTCGGAATCAAGAAGGGTCATGTGGGCCGCGTCCTCTAACTTGCGCCCGTTGCCGATCTCCGACGCAATTTGTTCGAGGACGATTCGTGTTTTACGCGGGAACAGGCGATTCCGCGTCGAATTCCGTAACGGTGCGACGCTCGACTTCCACGGCCGGCTCTGGCGCGCGCACGGTGCCGAACTGGTAGCACCCGTAAAGGATCGCGCCGACCATCAGGTATGCAATCGCGACGGATGGCGTCTGGCCGAAGCCGATGGCTTCTCCATGCATCAGGCCAAGGAATGTGAGGAATGCTCCGCCACACGCGAAGCCGCTGGCTTTGAGGAACTCGCGATCGATGATGAAGGTCGTGATCGCGCCGAGGATGACGCCGGCGAGAATCGATCCACCGCCGAGCACTTCAAGGCCGTGATAGTAAACGCCCTTCTGCAGCATGGCGCCCATCAGTTCCGGCGAAACGCTTAAAGTTCCTGCCGCCCCCAGCGAGTTGTCGATCAGCGTCTTGGCCCACGCCGCCAGCGAAGGAACGATCGCCACCACAATCGCCGGTGCGTGGCGATGCGGACTTTCGCTAAATGCCTGCGAGCCGATCAGCATGCCGATGTAGAGCAGAATCGGTGCGATTGCGATGACCGGGATGACCGCCGACATCAGCGAAATAATTCCAAACCACGCCAGCAGGATAACCATGATGCCCGTCGCGGCCGAATAACCGATGCGGCCGCCCATGGCTTTCCAGCCGGGATGGCCGATGTACACCGCATTGATAAAGGGATTTCCAACCAGGCAGCCGATCAGGCTGACCACGCCGTCGGCGGTAAGCACCCGCGTCGTGGGATAGTTGTCGCCGGCGGCCGAAGCGCTGACGACATTGTCCATCGCCTCGACCAGATCATAGATCCCGAACGGAATCGCGGTAACCAGGATCGTCTTCAGGAAGCTCCAGTGCAGTCCGCCGAGCACGAGGCCAATCACCGGATGCGGCACGGCGAAGCTGAAGGTGGAGAACGAGTCGTGTAGTTTGGCCACGCTCATATCGCCGAAGTGGAAGCCGAACAGGTTCGAACCCCAGGCAATGATGGTGCCGGTGGCGATCGCGACCAGACCGGCGGGAATTTTTGCATATGACACGCCGCCGAACCAACTCGCGAGGATGATCGCAAAACAGACGACGCCAATCACTGGCGTCATGAACATCTGCAGCGCCGGTGCCATCGAGATGAAGGTAATCGCCACGCCCGCCAGTGCGCCCAGCAGCGCGGCCTTGGGTGTGATGCGACGAA
>Ga0182024_10005729_pt1 | contig 27664 bp, 24 predicted proteins | sample P32metaG_FD_120480 | JGI IMG/M metagenome (GOLD analysis project Ga0182024, IMG submission 120480) | Permafrost microbial communities from Stordalen Mire, Sweden - P3-2 metaG (Illumina Assembly) | ecosystem: Environmental > Terrestrial > Soil > Wetlands > Permafrost | place: Sweden: Stordalen...
CAGGGCGCGCCACAACAGCGCCGCCTTCCAGTCGTCGCCGACGAGCACGGGGACGATCGGCGTGACGACGGTCTCGACGGGAGCGTCCTCGCCCGGGCCGAGCCGCACGGGCTCGCCGCTGAGTACGTGGAAGCCGAGCGCGCGCAGGCCGGCGGCGAAGTAGCGTGCCTGCTCGAGCACGGCCGCCAGCAGGGGCGGGCCCTCCGGCGAGCGGATGATCCGCAGCGCGGCGAGCGTCGCGCCCAGCGCGGCGGGGACCGAGGAGGCGGTGAAGAGGAATGCGCGCGAGGAGATCCGCAGGTAGTCGATCACGTCAGCCGGGCCTGCGACGAAGCCGCCGCAGGAGGCGAAGGACTTGGAGAAGGTGCCCATGCGCAGGTCGACGCCCTCCTCGACCCCCAAGAGCTCGGCGGTCCCGGCGCCGCGCGCCCCCAGCACGCCGGCGCCGTGGGCCTCGTCGACCATCAGACGCGCGCCGTGGCGCGCGCAGAGCTCGACGATGTCGACCAGGGGCGCGACGTCGCCCTCCATCGAGAAGACGCCGTCGACGACCACCATCACGCCGCCGCCGTCCCCCTCCGCGCGAGAGAGGGCGCGCTCTAGCTTGTCCATGCGGTTGTGGCGGTAGGGGCGCATCTTCGCTTTGGAGAGCAGCACGCCGTCGAGGATCGAGGCGTGGTCGCCGGAGTCGACGATCACGGTGTCGGAGGGACCGAGCAAGGTCCCGAGCGTGCCGACGTTTGCTTGGTGGCCGGTGGTGAAGACGATCGCGTCGTCGGTGTTCATCCACTCGGCCAGCTCGCGCTCGAGCTCGAGATGTAAAGGAGTGGTGCCGTTGAGCAGGCGCGAGCCGGTGAGGCCGGTGCCGTAGCGGTGCAGGGCGTCCTCGGCGCCCTTCATCACGCGCTCGTCGGCGGTCAGGCCGAGGTAGTTGTTGGAGGCAAGCATGATCCGCGGCGAGCCCTCCATCTCGACGACGGGCATCGCGGGGGACTCGACCGTTCGGAAGTACGGCATCAGGTCGGCCTCGCGCGCGGCGCGCAACAGCTCCTCGCGCTCGTGGCCGCGGACCTTGGCGAAGACGTCTGTCGAAGTGGGCATATAGGGTCTGGGTCGGTGAGCGTGTCTGAGCGAACAGCAGCCGTCCAGGTCACTCCGGTCTCGGGCAGAGGAGACCTGAAAGCGTTCATCGAGCTGCCGTTCAAACTGCATGCTAACCACCCGCTGTGGATCCCCCTGCCGAAGCTCGAGCGCTGGCTGTTCCTCAACCGGCGGATGAACGCCTTCTTCAGCCACGGCGAAGCCGAGTACTTCCTCGCCCGGCGCGACGGGCGGGTCGTGGGGCGGATCACCGCCCAGGTCAACCACGCGTTCAACGACTACCAGAAGAAGAACTGGGGCTGGTTTGGCTTCCTCGAGTTCGAGGACGACCAGGAGGTGCTCGACGCGCTGCTCGCCGCGGCCGAGTCCTGGCTGCGTGCGAAGGGCACGGAGCGGATGGTGGGGCCGGCGGATTTCTCGATGAACGAAGAGAGCGGCATCTTGATTGAGGGCTACGAGTTGCGCCCGCTGATCAAGCAGCCATGGCACCCGCCCTACTACCAAAAGCGCATGGAGCAAGCGGGGATGGAAAAGGCGATGGACCTGCTGATGTGGAAACTGGAGGTCGAAGATCGGGACAAGGTGCTGCCGGTGATCTGGGAGCTGGCGGAGAAGGCGCAGTCAGAGCACGGGATCAGGGTGCGCCCGATGAAGAGGCGTCAGCTGCGCAAAGATATGGACTCCTTCGCCGAGGTCTACAATGCCGCGTGGGCGAACAATTGGGACTTCGTGCCGTACTCGAAGAAGGATCTCGATGCCTACGCGCAGGAGATCCAGCTGGCGTTCGACAAGCACTGGTGCATGATCGCCGAGAAAGAAGACACGGGCGAGGTGGTCGGGATGGCGATGACGTTCCCCGACCTCAACCAGGTGCTCGAGAAGATGAACGGCAAGTTCCTGCCATTCGGATGGTGGCACTTTTTGAACAAGGGCAAGATCATGACGCGAGTGCGCGTGGGCTTCCTCGGCGTCAAGCCCGAGCATCAGCACACGGGCGTCGCGGCGAAGCTCTACCAGCTGCACTTCGATGCGGCTGAGAACCGTCCGCAGAAGGGCGGGGAGATGGGCTGGATCCTCGAGACGAACACGTCGATGAACAGGGGCATGGAAGCGATGGGCGGGCAGATCGTCAAGCGCTACCGGGTCTACGAGAGGGAGTTGTAAGGGGGGACGAGCCGCTTCACTCCGAGCACCACAGGGACCGGCCCGATCGAGTCTGGGTGGAGCAACAGAGCACTTTCGACACCTGCTCATCCCCAATGCACCGGGTTGGCGCCGTTAAGCGGTCTGGGTGGCCGCGTACACTGCGCGGGATGGGTGATACCGAGGAAGTCGATGCCCTGCCGGTGCTTGCGGACGAGCCGACGGTGATCGCATCTCCGGCCGGCACGCTCCCGGCGCAAGCAGGACCGGGCCGCGCCGTCGTGCCGGCCGTGCAGGCCGCCGCCGTGGCGGCCGGGGGGTTTGTGGCGGGGGCGGCCGTCGTTGGTCTCGTGCATCGACGGCGCCGGCGCACGGCGCTCACGAAGGGTCGCCGTGCCGGGCGACTGAGCCGCGGCGGGCGCGATGGGCGCTCCGCGAACAGGGCCGGTGAGCTCTTGCAGATCGTCGGCAGCAGATCGCTGCTCGTGGACGTGCATTTGCTGGGCGGCGAGCGCTGAGCGACCGGAGCGATCTGGTCGAGCTGCGCGAGGAGGTGCGGCCGGAGAGTCCGTTCCGGCTGCCGCGACGCAATGGCATGGACGGCGTGATGCGCCGACGCGGCGGTGTGTTGGAACGCTTGTTGCATCACGAGGAGGAGCCGGTGGTGGTGCGGATCGCGCAGACGGCGGATGACAGCGTCCTGTTCGGCGCGCGCGCACGGACACATGCGGCCGCGAAGTACGGCATCGCGAGGATGCGTTTTGCGCTCGGGGTCGACGACGACCTGGGAGCCTTTCATCGTCGCTTCGCAAACGACCAAGTGATCGGGCGCTCGGTGCGGGCGCGCCCGTGGTTGCGGGTGGGACGTCGCCCGGAGCCGTTCGAGGCGCTCGTGTGGGCAGTGTGCGAGCAGTTGATCGAGTACGAGCGCGCGGCAAAGATCCAGAGTCGCCTGGTCACGCGTCTGGGACGGCGCTGGACGGGCGGCGGGGAGGGGGCGTGGGCAAGCGGGTTGCGCGACCTGCCGACGGCCGCGAAGCTGGGTGCGACGGCGCCGGCGCTGATCGAGTCCTGCGACCTCGCGGCGGCGCGCGCGATCGCGTTGAGAAGGGCCGCGTGCGAGGTCGCGCGGGGGCGCGTGAACCTGAACGACCCCGCCGAGCACGAGCGCGGCTGGAGGCGGCTGCGCGCAATTCAAGGAATCGGCGCGTGGACCGTCGAGATGATGGCGCTGTGCGGCCAGGGCCGCTACGACCAGCTGCCGGCGGGCGATTTGGGCTTGCTGAAGCTCGTCGGACGCAGGCTCAGCGGCGGCGAGGAGCGAGCCCGCGCGCAGGAGCACGAGGTGCGCGCGTTTTTCGCCCCCTACGGCGAGTGGGCCGGGCTGGCAGCGGTGCACATGGCGGGGCTGTAGCTAAGCGCGCAGGCCTTCGTCGAGCTTATTCTTCGCTCTTCCCGATCCCTTCCCCCGGCAGGAACTCGTTGGTGAACGGCGGCAGAGCGGTGTTGTTCGGGTTGCGGTGGAGGAGCCCGTGGGAGAACATCCAGTTGCCGAAGGCCGTCCACGCCGTGGGGTTCTGATAGCCGTAGGGGTTGCCGCCGGAGGGGAGCGCCGCAGGAAGGGTCTGTTCGATCGAGGCGAGCTGGAGCTTCGGTTCAAGCGAGGGGTTGGCCTTCACGAGCAGCGCCGCCGCGGCGGCCGGGTCGGCGCGCACGGAGCGCTCGCCGCGGGTGAGCGCCTGCAGGAAAGCGCGCAGGTCCTGGCCGTCGGTGCGCGCCTCCTCTTCGCGGACGACCAGGACGAGCTCGTCGTAGGTGGGGATGCCGGCCTGGTCGACCGGGATCGTGACGGGGTGCTTGTGCAGCAGCTGGAGCTGGAGCGACTCATAGTTCCAGTAGCCGCCGAGTGTGGCGGCAACCTTGCCGGAGAGCATCGCGGGAACGAGGTTGAAGCCGACGTTGACTTCGTGCACCGAGGACGGATTGACGCCGGCGTTCTGCAGAGCCGCTTTCAGCTCGGCCGCCTGGTAGGGGATGCCGGCGGTGCCGACGGTCTTGCCGGCGAGGTCGGCGACGCTCGAGATGTGCGATGAGGGCAGCGCGATGATCGACGTCAAAGGTCGCTGGACGAGCGCGCCGATCGAGACCAGTTTCAGGCCTTCGTCGCGGGCGAGCAGCAGCTCGGGCTCGTAGGAGATCGCCATGTCGACCTTGCCGGCCGCCAAGAGCTTCAGCGGTTCGGCGCTTTCGGAGGGGATCACCGGCTTGACTTCGAGGCCCGCGGCACGGAAGTCGCCGGCGGCCAAAGCGGAGTAGAGCGGCGCGTGGTCGGCGTTGGGGAACCAGTCGAGCATCACCGTGAAGGACTTGGTTCCAGGCGCGGTGATCGTGTCCTGCTTGGCGCCGCAGGCGGACAGGGCAAGGGCGCAGGCGATGGCGAGCACAGCGGCGAGTCTGATCTTCAACGGAGGTCTCCTCTTGATTGGTTGGCCCACGGCGCCAGGCGGCGCTCGACCTCAGAAAGGGTGTAGAAGCAGGCGATCGCGAACGCGAACAGCACGACCGCGGCCGCGTAGGCGCGCGCGGTCTGGAGCGAGGAGAGGTCGGCGTTGATCTCGTGGCCCAGCCCGGCGTAGGCGCCGGAGGTGGCGGTCTGGGACTCGGCGATGTAGGCGCCGATCACGCCGACGGTGACGGCGATCCGTGCGCCGCTGATCGCCGCCGGCAGCGCCGCGGGGAGCTCGGCGAAGCGGAAGGCCTGCAGGCGCGAGGCGTCGAGCGTGCGCAGCAGCTTGAGCTGGTCGGGGTCGACGGCGGCGAGCCCGTCGACGGTCGTGACGACGACTGGGAAGAAGCAGATCAGGACGATCACGATCAGCTTGGGGAGCAGACCGAAGCCGAGCAGGAAGACGAGCAGGGGGGCGATCACCGCGATCGGCACCGCCTGGGAGCCGACCGTGAGGGGGTAGCAGGCGCGGCGCAGGGCGGGAGAGAGGTGGATCAGCACCCCGAGCGCGAACCCGAGCGCCAAAGCGAGCAACAGCCCGAGCGCGACCTCCTCGGCGGTGACAGAGAGGTTGTGAGAGAGCAGCCCGGCGTTGGACCACAGCGACTGCGCGATCGTGTGCGGCGCCGGGAGGATCGAGGAGCTCGTCGCGCCCGAGTCGGCGTAGATCTCCCAGGCGCCGAGCAGCGCGGCGACGAGCACGATCGCGGGCATGGCGTTCACGAGGCGGCGCTTCATGGCGCGCTTCCCATCCCGGCGGCCGTTCCGGAGTCCATGCCGGTCCTCATCCCCATCTCTTGCCCCGCCGCGGCCCCCAAACCCAGCGCGCTCAGAGCCCGCTCGCGCAACGCGATCACCGCCGCGTCCGTGCGCGACCGAGGTCGGGGGAGGTCCACCTCGATCTCCGCGCGCAAACGGCCGGGCCGGGGTGAGAGCACTGCGACGCGGTCGGCGAGCACGATGGCCTCCTCGACGTCGTGGGTGACGAGGACGACGGTGCGCGGCTCGCGCTCCAGGGCACGGCCCAGCCAGGCCTGCATCTCCGCGCGCGTGATCGCGTCGAGCGCGCCGAACGGCTCGTCCAGGCAGAGGACCGGCTTGCCCGAGAGCAGCGTACGCAGGAACGCGACGCGCTGGCGCATGCCGCCGGAGAGCTCATGCGGGTGGGCGGCCTCGAATCCCTCCAAGCCGAGCTCGGCGAACAGCTCCGCCGCCCGTGCGCGGGCCTCGGCGCGCGGTAGCCCGGCGATGCGCAGCGCGAGCGCGGCGTTGTCGAGTGCGGAGAGCCACGGCAGCAGCAGGTCACGCTGGGGCATCAGCGCCGCCGGGGAGCACTGAAGGACGCCCCGATCGGGCGATTGCAGGCCGCAGATCAGCTCCAGCAGGGTGGTCTTGCCGCAGCCGCTCGGGCCGACCACCGCGAGCAGTTCGCCGTGGTCGGCGTGCAGCGACACGCTGGCGAGCGCCTGCACCGATGCGCCGCGCTGGTCGCGGTAGGCGCGGCTGACGTCGCTGAGGCTGATGCCGTCGTTGGCGCGAGCGATCTGCGGTGTACTGGGCGCGCGCGGTTGCAGTTCGGTCGGCACTGAGCTCCCTCCGCGGGCATTACCCCACAGGTTCAAAGGGTCGGCGCCGGGGGAATCGTCTCCTGGGCGCCATCTCAGCCGGCTTGCCCGCCAGCCCCCCTGTTATCTCTGCCCAGGATGCTACCGCGCGGGAGGGGCGTGTTGCGATCCCTTGCCGGAAGCGATCCCGGTCGCCCGTATGGCGCCTGCCGCGCGGCGGTCCCTACAGCGCCGAGGAGACCGGCCGGGTGAGCGCCCGCACGAAATCCTCCAGCTGGGCCGTGGTCCAGCACTCAAACGCGGTGCAGAACTCCTCGTAGGAGGCGATCACCGAGTCGCCGTAGTTCCAGTACAGGCGCGGCTCGGGGTTCAGCCAGAACGTGCGTCCGGCGCGGGCCGCCAGCCGGGCGAACAGGTCCGAGCGGGGGTCGCGGCCGTTCGTGCGCGCGTCGCCCAAAACGATCACCGTGGCGCGCGGGTGCAGATCTTCGCCGACCAGATCCAGCATCTCCGACCAGACGCGGCCGTAGTCGGTGTAGCCAGAGATGTCGGCCACGCCAGCGTCGGAGGAGATCCGTTCTGAGACCGCTTTGAAGTTGCGCTCGTGGGCGAAGATGTCGGTCACCTCCGAGACGCGCTCGATGAACACGAACGAGCGCATCTTGCGAAACGAGTCGTGCAGAGCGTGCAGCACGGACAGGAAGAACACCGACGCCGAGGTGACGCTCGTGGATACGTCGCAGAGCACGTAGATCTCCGGACGTTTGGGGCGCCGCGGGCGGTACTTGAGCACCACCGGGACACCGCCGGTCTGCAGCGACGCGCGCATCGTGCGCCGTACGTCCACCTGCGCGTGGCGGCGGTGTCCGCGCGCCTGCATCCCCTGTGTGGCCAAGCGGCGGCGCAGCTGGATCACGACGCGGTGCACGGCAGCCAGGTCGGCCAGCGGCCCGGAGGGGATTGCGCGGTCGAGCTCGCCCAGTGGTCGCGACGGGGGCAGGCTGCCGGTGCGCTCGATCTGGCCGCGCTCGAGCTCGCGTCGCAGCAGCGCCTCGAAGCGGCGCAGCGCATCGCGCGGCAGGCCCTCGCGCCGGGGGTCCTCAACCGGCAGGTCGGGCTGGGGCTCGGTGCGCAAGCCGAGCGCGCGGCGGATGCGCTGGACGTCGACGCCGATCACGCCCGAGCCCTCCTCGCGGCGCCCAAAGGCGGCGATCGCCATCCGTGCGAGGTCGGCCATCGCCGCCTCAGAGCCGTCTCTCAATGCGGCCGCGATGCGGGCTCGCAGCGCTTCGAGGTCTTCGGGGGAGAGCTCGTCGAGGTCGATCGCGCCGGGTGCGGCCTGCGACGGGTCGCCCTCGCGCACGTCCTCGCGCAGTGCCGCGAGCTCGACGGCGCGGAAGAAGAAGCGGTCGAACACCAGCTCGAACACGCGGCGGTCCTCCTGGCTCTTGGCCAAAGTCGCGGCGAGCGCCTCGCGGAAGTCCTCTTGCTCGGTCCAGGACACCTCGCGCAGCACCGCGAACGCGTCCAGGAGCTCCGAGGTCCCGACCGCGACGCCTTCGCGGCGCAGCTCCTCACCGAGCTCGAGGATGCGGGCCGGCAGGCCCTCAGGCGGCATCGACGGCGGGCGCTCGGAGCTTCAGGCCGACGCGCTCGGAGACGATGTCCATGTCGGTGCGGTGCTTGACGATCACCGACATAGTGTCGCGAAAGACCTGCTCGTCGATATCCTCGGCACCGAGCAGGAGCAAAGCCCGCGCCCAGTCGATCGACTCGGCGATCGACGGCGGCTTCTTCAGGTCGAGCTCGCGCACCATGCTGACGACCTCGACGAGCCTGCGCGCAACGGTCTCCGGCAGATCCGGCGCGTGCAAGCGCACGATCTCGAGCTCGTGCTCGAGCTCGGGGTAGTCGAGCCACAGGTACAGGCAGCGGCGCTTGAGCGCCTCCGTGAGCTCGCGCGAGTTGTTCGAGGTGAGCAGCACCACAGGGTGCGTGCGCGCCTCCACGCGGCCGAGCTCGGGGATCGAGATCTGAAAGTCGGAGAGCACCTCCAAGAGCATCGCCTCGAACTCCTGGTCGGTCTTGTCGATCTCGTCGATCAGCAGCACGACCGGCTCGGCGGAGGCGATCGCGCTCATCAGAGGACGGGCCAAAAGGAACTCCTCGCCGAAGATGTCCTCCTGTACTGCCTCCCAGCCCGTGCCTGAGGCCTCGGCCTGGATGCGCAGGAGCTGCTTGCGGTAGTTCCACTCGTACAGCGCCTTCGCCTCGTCCAGGCCCTCGTAGCACTGCAGCCGCACGAGCTCACGGTCGAGATACAACGCGAGCGACTTCGCGAGCTCGGTCTTGCCCACGCCCGCCGGTCCCTCGACGAGCACGGGCTTGCCGAGCTTGGTCGCGAGGAACGACACGAGCGCGGTCGACTCGCCGGGCAGGTATCCGACCGCGCGCAGGCCCGCGGCGACATCTGCGACGGAGGCGGGCGCCGAGGACAAAGGGGCGGACATCGTCCGCGCAATGATAGGCGCCTACCGCTGGTCGGGCTCGGGCGCCGGGTCGGACACGAGGTTTGGCTCGGGGTGTAAGGCGTGGTCCTCGAAGGACAGCTGCTCGGTCGCGTCGTCCGCGGCGACGGGGCGGCGCGGTGTGCGGTGGGGCGGCACGGTGCGCGGCGCCGGCGGGCGGCGTCCGACGCGCGCGATCGGCGCCTGGCGATCGCTCGGGGATTGGCTGGGGGGCTCGGAGGAGCGCGCCCTGTGCGCGAGCGGCGGCTCGGGCTCGCGTGGAGAGTTGGGCCGCCGCGGACGACGCACCAGCGGAGCCTCGGGCCGCGCGCCGGCGCGCATTCGCGAGCCGGCGGCCGCGAGTAGCCCGGCGGCCGCAAGCGCGAAGAAGATCCCCCATTGGATGCCGACATTCGCGGCGACGCCATGGGTCGTGATCCCGGGCTTGTCGAACAGGCGCAGCACGAGCAGCAGAGCTATCCAGATCCCAGCGGCAAACACGACCGAGCCGTCGCCGCCGGGCAGCTGGAAAGAGCGCCGCTCGCCCCGCGCGAACAGCAGGTAGAGCACGGCCAGGGCGACGAGCAGGACGGCGGCCTCGACGAACGAGAAGACCTGGAACGCGTTGAGGTTGCGACTCTGCAGCGGCGCCGCGCGCGGGGCGTTGACGACCGCGTTCTGCTGGTACCACGGCAGGAACATCGTCACGAACAGCGCCGCCGAGGCGCCACCCGCAAGACGCTGGTCGGGCGTCAGCGCCCGCCAGGCATTGCTCAATCGTGTCATGTACCGCAGTCTAGGGTTGCCCCCCGGCGGCAGGACCCGGTTAGCTCCCTCCGGGCATCTCATCCCCAACGAAGAACACGGGCTCTAAAGACCAAAGACCCTCACCCGCAAGTCACACGATACCGGTGGACGGCTTCGCAGTAAAGCTGGGTTCTCAGCGCGCCTTCGCGCCCTTGGCGACGGTGATCGTCCCCGAAGCGGTCGCGAAGTTGCCGGCCGGGTCCGTCGCCGACAGCGTGACCGCGTAGGAGCCGTTCTTCGCCGGGGTGGGCCACAGCAGCTTCGGCTTGCCCCGTTCGACGGTTGCGCTGTTGTTGAACACGACGTTGCCGCCGTAGCGCACGGTCAGGCGCACGGTCGCGACCTTCGACAGCGACAGCTGCACACCGGCGCGGGAACTGGTCGGCAGCGTGGTTGTGATCAAAGAGAGCACCGGCGGCGTGTGCTCATACGCGGTGAAGTGTTCGGCGGTCGTGCAGTAGATCGCGTCCCCGGGGATCGCGGAGGTCGTGCTCGTCGCGCTGCTCCGCGCCGCGTAGCGCGCGGCACTGGCGCCGCCTGTAGTGCCCCCGCCCGTTTCCGTCGTGCCCCCGCTCGTGCTCCCACCAGGCGTCGTCGTAGTGGGCGTCGTGGTCGTGGGTGCCGGGGTGGGCGTGGGCACGGACGCTGGGGCGGGGGCGGTGAGCGGCTCGCCGCGGCGCGTGCGTTCGCACAAGTGCGTAAGGAATTCGGTGAGCAGTTCGTGGTAGTTAAGGTCCGATTCGCCGTACTGGTCGTATATCGACCAGGCGCCGGTGTCATACAGCGGCGTGCGCACCCGCTCTTCGGCGTCGCCCGCTTCGAACAGCGCCAGCCCGACGGGGTCCTTCGTGATCGATGTGTAGTCGTAGAGCCCCACCAAAGCCTGGATTTCCCCGTTGAGGATGCGGTCGGTGGGGGCGTAGGTGTACTCGAGGTAGTGCGCGCCCAGCGAGCTCGCGACGCGCACCCCGGACGGCGGGGCGGTCTTGAAGATCCCGAGCGCTTCTTGGGCCGCGGTCAGCACGGCCGGTTCTTTGAAGCGCGACCAATCGCGTGCGAGTACCTGCAGCGCGGTCCCCTGCGAGAGGCCGCTCGTCCAGGGGGGCTCACCGCCGTCGAACTGGAACATGTACTCCCAGACGATCCCGCCGGCGCGCTTGGTTGCGAGCGGGATCAGTTCGGAGACGAGCTGCTTGAGGTTGTTGTTCTGGTTGCCCGAGTAGAACCCGTTGCCCTCGCCGAAGGTGCCGAGCCACTGGATCTCGATTCCCTGGCCGGAGTAGTACTCCCAGATGAGCTTGGAACCGGGGAAGCTGATGCGCACCCGCGAGGCCAGCAGCGAGCCGGTCGTCCACCACGTGCGGTTGCGTTCGAGCGTGAGGAACAGCGCGGGCAGCCGCGAGGGGATGAACCCACCGGCGGCGGCGATCGCCCGCACGTTCGCGACGACGGCGCCGAGTTCTGAGCGCCGCGTGCCGGAGAGCTTCTTCAGCGAGTTGACCGCGGCGACATAGGCCGAATAGTCCTGCTGATAGATGGCCGGCGTGATCGCGCCGCTGCGCTGCAGGCTCGCGAGGGCCGCCGAGACGCTCGGCCCGCTAGCGGGCTTGCCGGTGGCTTGGGCGGAAGCGACCCCGCCCAGGAGCGAGATGATCGAGATGAGCACGCCCAGGGCGAGCGCCCGCGGATGGGAGACGCGCACGGCGCGCATCCTACGGACGATGATGTTCGTCGCTGCAGGGCTCATTGCAGACCCCGGAACACCACCCGGCACAGGGTAGTTGCGCGTTTCAACCCACCCCGATGAAATGAGCGACAATCGAGTGATGCTGGAGAGCATCTTCCCGATCGTGGTGTTCGGAGCGGTCGGCGTATCGGTTGTGATGTCGGTGGTGTTCCTGCTGGGCCGCTCTGGGAGCGTGTACGACGAGATCGGCCAGGGTGGGATGACACGCGACAGCGAGGCCCTGGAAATGATGAGCGCGCCGCCGCTGAGCAGCGCCGCGGACCGCGCCGAGCAGGAGCAGGAGATCAGGCAGATGCTCGGCGCGCGCAGCGCGCGGATGGCGCAGCGGGGCGAGCCGCCGCTGGACATCGACGCGGAGGTCGCAAAGCTGCTGCTGGCGCCGGCGGCAGGGCACGATGCGGGGCTCGAAGGGGAGGTGCGCCAGCTCGTGATCGCGAAGAACGAACGCCGCGCGCGGCAAGGGCTGGAGCCGCTGGATGTCGCGACAGAGGTGCAGCGAACGCTCGCCGAGTTAAATCCCTGAGCACGCGGATTGCATGGGGATGGGAAGGTCGGATATAAACGCGGCATGGCCGACCCACGCCGATTCGAGCTCGACGAGCTGAGCATCCGCCCCGGGATGTACTTCAACCCGCAGACGGAGGTCGTCCTGATCGTCGACGACACGCCGGACGTCGATCATGAGATCTTCGACGATGTCGAGCCGGGCGAGGGTGCCGATTGGGTGCTGATCTCCGATGAGGCGCCGGTCGACGAGCATCGCAGGGACGAGTTGATCGAGAGCTTCCAGGTGACCTATCACCCCGCGGGGGAGCTGGTCGTCGCGGGCGGGGAGATCGATGACGACGAAGAGAACGAGGAGCTCGAACCGGACGAGGACCCCGAAGACCTCGACTGAGGCAGGCCTCGTTCATCGGGGATGAGCCGGTGGCGAAATCGCTGCGCCCGCATCCCAGCCAAGACCGGGCTCCAGCGCGGAGGATCGAGCGCATGGGCTCGTCACTAGAAAAAACGCCCGTTCCTCAGCTACCCTTTACGTTGACTGACCAGTCAATCTATTCCCGCGCGGCCCTCTGAACCCGCGCCCGCCCTTAGGAGAGCACGCAGAAATGGTCGATTTCACGCTCACAGACGAGCAGAAGAACCTGCGCGAGATGGCGCACGACTTCGCTGAAAAGGAGATCCGCCCCGTTGCCTGGGAGTACGACAAGGACGGTACGTGGCCCCAGGACATCATCGAGAAAGCCTGGGACGTCGGCCTGATGAACTCCCACATCGAGGAGGCCTACGGCGGCGCCGGCGCCGGCTACCTCGACGGCTGTCTGATCGAGGAGGAGCTCTCGTGGGGGTGCTCGGGCATCCAGACCTCGCTCGGCTGCAACGGCCTTGCGACCGCGCCGATTGCGCTCGGGGGCTCGGAGGAGACCAAGAAGAAGTACCTAGGGATGCTCACCGAAGCGCCCAAGCTCGCGTCGTTCTGCCTGACTGAGCCCGACGCCGGCTCGGATGTCTCCGGGATGCGCACGACAGCGGTCAAGCAGGGCGACAAGTACGTGATCAACGGTTCGAAGTGCTTCATCACCAACGGCGGCTACGCCGACTACTACACGGTCTACGCCAAGACCGACAAGGACGCTGGGCACCGCGGCATTTCAGCATTCGTGGTCGAGCGCGACTGGGGTGTGGTTGTCGACAAGAAGGAGGACAAGCTCGGACAGCGTGCGTCGAACACCGCGACGATCTCCTTCAATGACGTCGAGGTTCCGGCCGAGAACCTGCTCGGCGAGGAAAACGCCGGGTTCAAGCTGGCGATGATGACGCTCGACCGCACACGTCCCGGCGTGGCGGCGATGGCCACGGGCATTGCTCGTGCGGCGTTCGAGTTCGCAACCGACTATTCGCGCGAACGTGTGCAGTTCGGTGTGCCGATCGCGATGCACCAAGCGATCCAGTTCATCATTGCCGACATGGCCACCGAAATCGAGGCGGCGCGCCTGCTCACCTGGAAGTCGGCCGTGATGCTCGACAACGGTGAACGCAACACGCTGATCTCCTCGCACGCCAAGCGCTTCGCGGCGGATACCGCGATGAAGACCGCCACGGAAGCGGTGCAGGTCTATGGCGGCTACGGCTTTATCAAGGACTACCCGGTGGAGAAGCTGTTCCGCGACGCGAAGATCATGCAGCTCTACGAGGGCACATCGCAGATCCAGCGCCTCGTGATTGCGCGTGAAACGCTGCTCCCGCGGCGCGTCGAGGAGCCTGCGGCCCTCGCCGTGTAAGAAGGTCCGTGTGCGGAGCCTGCGCGTCTCCTCGGCGCGTGGGCAGCCGCCGGCCCTTTATCTGTAAGGGAAAGTTCTTAAAGTAACTCTTACGAACTGCCGATCCGCTCGATTATGGGTTCGGGAGAGGTTCACGTCGACCGGATGAATACGGCGCCGCCGGTGCATGCGCCGGCGACGGTCGATCCCGAGCAGCTGCGCCGCCTCGGCGAGGCGCTCAGCGCGCGGACCGACGATGTGGTCGCGGGGATCCGCCGTCGCTCCGAGGATTCGGGACCCACTCTCGACGATGCCGTCGAAGACAGCTTCGTGCGCGTCGGTGCCGTCTCCACGCTCGCGGTCGCGCGCTGGATGGCCGGCGAAGGCGCGGCCGTGGCGCGCGAGGTCGGGCAGGAGTCCTGGCGAATCTTCGGTCATCTGGCCGCCCAGCGCGAGGCGCCGCTGAACGAGGTCACCAAGCGCTGCCTGCGCTGGCGCGACGCGGCCGACGAAGTGCTGCGCGAGACGGCCCGGCAGCTCGAGGTCCCAGCCGACGTGCTCGCCTGGGCGCTGGGGATGCTGCAGCGCAGCCTCGACGTCACGCTCGTGCGGATGTGCCAGTCCTTCGAGTCCGAGCGCCAGCGCGCGCACGTGGAGCTCACCCGCCGCCAGGAGGAGCTCGCGTTCCTTGCGACCCACGACGCGCTGACTGGGCTGCCCAACCGCACGTTGATCCTCGACCGCGTCGAGCAGATGCTGGTGCGCTCGCGCCGCAGCCAGACGCCCGTCGCCGCGCTGTTCGTCGACGTCGACAACTTCAAGGCGATCAACGACACGCTCGGCCACGGCATCGGCGACGAGCTGCTGCGAGCGGTCGCCGCGCGCCTGGACGGCGTCGTGCGTGACATCGACGCGCTCGGGCGCCTCGGCGGGGACGAGTTCGTGATCGTCGCCGAAGGGATGTCGCCCGGCTCGGGCCCCGAGATGATCGCCGAACGCCTGCTCGACGCGCTCAAGCAGCCCTTCGAATTGGACGGGGCCGAGCAGAGTCGTTTGACCGTCACGGCGAGCATCGGCATCGCGGCCGGCGATCGGGTCTCCGCCGAAGAGCTGCTGCGCGACGCGGACATCGCGATGTACCGCGCCAAGTGGGACGGCAAGAACCGCTACGTGGTGTTCGAGTCCGGAATGCAGGACGCCGTCCAGAGCCGCATGGAGCTCGAGATGGACCTGCGCGTCGCCTTCGAGAACGAGGAGTTCTTCCTCGTCTACCAGCCCACGTTCAACCTCCAGAAGATGACCCCCACCGGCATGGAGGCACTGATTCGCTGGCGCAGCCCCGTGCGCGGCGTCGTGCAGCCGGACGACTTCATCCCGCTGCTCGAAGAGACCGGCCTGATCTGCGAAGTCGGCGCGTGGGTGCTGCACGAGGCCTGCCGGCAGGGCGCCGCGTGGCGGCGAAATGGTTATCCCATCGGCATGGCTGTCAACGTCTCCGCCCGCCAGCTCGACACCGACGAGTTCGTGACCGAGGTGCGCGACGCGCTGGCTCAGAGTGGCCTTGAGCCGAGCGCGCTGACGCTCGAGATCACCGAGACGACGCTGATGTCAAACGCCGACGAAACCGCGCGGCGGCTCGTCGCAATCAAGGAGCTCGGGGTAAGGATCGCGATTGACGACTTTGGCACCGGCTACTCGTCGCTCGCCTACCTCCAGCGCTTCCCCGTCGATGCGTTGAAGATCGACCGCTCGTTCATCTCCCGCGTCAGCCAGGACCCCGAAGGGGACACCCTGATCCGCACGCTCGTTCAACTCGGCAAGTCGCTCTCGATCGAGACGCTTGCCGAGGGCATCGAGCAGTCGCGCGAGCTTTCCTTGCTGAAGGAGGAGCATTGCGACTCAGGCCAGGGCTTCCTCTTCGCCCGGCCACTCGACCTCGAAGCCTGCGATGTGTTCCTAAAGGACTGGATCGGCGGCTCCGCCTCACCGGACACGGACACGGACGTCACGGATATCACCGCGCGTGCCTCCGACGGACCCCCGGCCGCCCCGGATGTCTTCCGGGTCACCGTCGCTGACTTGCCTCCGTCGGTTTAGAACCCATCCTCTGGAACCGGAGGTTCTTGGTGTCGGCCCGCTAGGCTGCGCGGGGCTGGGTGGGACCTCAATCAGATCAGAGGAGACAATCGATGTTCGTATTCAAGGCTGCTGTCGTGGGTGCTGGGACGATGGGTGGCCAGATCGCCCAGACGATCGCGGCTGCCGGGATCCCGACGATGCTGAAGGACATCGACGACGCGCTGGTGCAGGCCGGCCTCGACGAGGCGCGTAAGGTCACTTCCGGGCAAATCTCAAAGCTTGTCGAGAAGGGCAAGCTCACCGAGGAGCAGGGCCAAGCGCAGATCGAGGAGGTGCTCGGGCGCATTCAGGGCACGACCTCCTATGCGGACTTCGGCGACGTCGACTTCGTGATCGAGGCGGTACCGGAGAAGATCGAGATCAAGCAGGCCGTGTTCGCCGAGCTCGACGCCGCCACGCCCGGCCACGCGATCTTGGCATCGAACACATCGTCGCTGTCGATCACCGAGATCGGCGAAGCGACATTGCGCGCGGAGAAGGTCATCGGCTTTCACTACTTCTACCCAGCTTCGATCATGCCCTTGATCGAGATCGTTGAGGGCGAGGAGACCGCCGCGGAGACCGTCAGCGCGGCCGTCACCTTCGCCCAGGCGATCCGCAAGCAGCCGATCACCTGCGCCGAGGTGCCAGGGTTCGTCGTCAACCGGATCCTCAACGCCGGCATCTCAGAGGTCTGGCGCGAACAGGAGGAGAAGAAGCTGTCGATCAAGCAGATCGACGCGGGCGTCGGCGCCGCGGGCGTCGTCCCGATTGGCCCCTACTACCTGGTTGATCTGCTGGGTCTCGACACCGTCCTGCACGTGGCCGAGCACCTGGCGGAGTCCTACGGCGAGGAACGCTTCTACGTGCCGAAGGGCATGCAGCGGCTGGTCGGCGAGGGCAAGCTCGGCGCGAAGACCGGCGGCGACGGCTTCTATGACCCCGACGGCGAGCCCAACATCGACGGCGACGGCGAGCCCGATGTGGAGCAGTTGGTCGAGTTGCTCTCTCTGAAGACGTTCATCGAGGCATGTCTCGTGCTGGAGGAGGGTGTCGCCACCCACCGCGACATCGACTTCGGGATGATGGCCGGCGCGGGCCTTGACCCCCGCCGGGGTCTGCTGCCGCCGTTCATGAAGGCGGATGTGGAAGGTCTCGACAAGATCCTCGAGCGCCTGGAGAACGCGGCCGAGCGTTACGGCGAGCGCTTCACGCCGCCGACGATCCTGCGCCGCCTCGTAGCCCAGGGCCGACTGGGCCAGCAGAGCGGGCAGGGCTTCTACGCCTATCCGCTCCCGGACGCCGAGCAGCCCGCCGAGGTCGTGAAGTTGGAGACGCGCGAGGACGGCGTCGCGATCGCGTGGCTGGCGAACGGGCAGATGAACTCGATCTCTCCGCAGGTGATCGAGGATCTCGGCAAGGTCTGGGCCAAGGCGAAATCCTCAGGCTCCCACGCGCTCGTGATCGCCTCCTCCAATCCGTTCCTCTACTCAGCCGGCGCGGACATCAAGGCCTTCACCTCGATGGACGAGGCAGGCGGCGAGCAGCTGATCCACACCGCCCACGCGCTTTTCCGCGAATTGGGTTCCGAGGGCATCGCGACGATCGCCGCGGTCAACGGACTGGCCTTCGGCGGCGGCTGCGAGCTGGCGATGTCATGCGACGTGCGGATCGCCGCGCGCTCGGCTCTGTTCGGCCAGCCCGAGATCAAGCTCGGGATCATTCCCGGCTTCGGCGGCACCCAGCGCCTGCCGCGCCTTGTGGGCTCCAACAAGGCGCTCGAGATGAACCTGATCGGCGACCCGATCCTGGCCGATGAGGCATTCGAGATGGGGCTTGCGAACCGCGTGGTCGAAGATCACGAACTGCTCGACACCGCCCTGTCCTGGGCGCGCAAGCTTGCCGGTCAGGCGCCGCTCGCGCTGGAGCAGATCAAGCGCGTCTCGGCGGCGGGCGACCTCGACGAGGGGATCGCGGCCGAGAAGGGGGCGTTCGCGTCGGTGTTCGCCTCTGCGGACGCCAAGGAGGGCATCTCGGCGTTCCTCGGCAAACGCGCCCCTGACTTCAAGGGCAAGTGAGCCACACAGCCCGTCTGGCTGCCCTGGTGGCCGAGCCGGGCTCCGTCGTGGCGCTCACCGGGGCGGGCATATCGGTTCCCTCTGGGATCCCCGACTTCCGCACCCCGGGCACCGGCTTATGGGCAAACGTCGACCCGATGGAGGTCGCGCACATCGAGGTATTTCGTCGTGAGCCCGAGCGCTTCTGGGCCTTCTACGGGGAACGCTTCGCGACCCTGGGTGACCGCGAGCCCAACGACGCCCACCTCGCGCTCGTCGAGCTCGAGCGCCGCGGGCTGCTGGACTGTGTGATCACGCAGAACATAGACATGCTCCACCGCAAGGCCGGGACCCGTGAGCTGATCGAGGTTCACGGATCAATCGAGTCGTGCATGTGCCCGGGCTGTGCCACGCATGTGGAGTTGGTGGAGGTGCTCGATCTGCTGAACCTGGCGAGTGACAAAGTGCCTCGCTGTCGCGACTGCGCACGGGCGCTCAAGCCAGAGGTCGTCCTCTTCGGTGAGATGCTCCCCGTGGCGGCGATCGAGCGCGCCCAGGAGCTGTGCGCCAGGGCCGACCTTCTGCTGTGCATCGGATCCTCCCTGGAGGTTCATCCGGTCGCGGCGCTCCCCCGGCTTACCCTTGAAGGTGGGGGAGCCATCGCAGTCCTCACGCAAGGCACGACACCGTTTGACGATCTCGCCACGGTGCGCCTCAAGGGAGACGTGGTCAGCGAGCTCGGTGCGCTGCTCTACGCGCTCCGCTCCGTCTAGCTCACCGCCGTCACACCCACCCGCTCACGCTGGCATCTGCACCACGGTCAGCAGGTACTCGGCTCGAGCGCGAAAGGTCCCGTCCTCAGCCTCGTTGCCGTCGGTGTAGAGCTCGACGAGCTCCGCGCGCAGCTCGTCCCAGCGCCCCTGCGGCTCGAGGGCGGCCTTCGCGATGATCGTCGGGCCGAGCAGCCGCTCGTTGTGTTCGAGCCACGCTTCGGCCGATTCGTGCACGAACGTGACCGTGTGGCGCTCGAACGCCAGCTCGACTCCGTGAGCAGCGAAGAGCCCGCGCACGTGGTCCTCATTGCCCCACATGACCGGCGGCTTCAGCTCGGGCGGGGGCGGCGGCATGTAGGAGCCGACCATCCTGAACATCCGGCCGTTTAGTCCCTCCGGGGTCCATGCCGCGACGACGATCCGTGCGCCCGGCCTCGCGACCCTGACGAGCTCTCCCGCGGCGACGTCCTGGCGCGGGGCGAACATCACGCCGAAGCACGAGGTGACGCGCTCGAAGGATCGATCATCAAAAGGAAGATCCTCGGCATCGCCCTCGACGAACTCGATCTCGACGCCCGCCTCAGCGGCTCGCTCGCGCGCCACCTCGAGCAGCTTCGGCGTCAGGTCCAGGCCGGTCACCTTCGCGCCCGCGAGCGCCGCCGGGATCGCTACGTTGCCGCTCCCCGTCGCGACGTCGAGCAGATCCTGACCCGGCTGCGGGTCGGCGCGCTCAGCGACTAGCTCGCCGACCTGCGCGATCGTGCGCGCGATCTCCGGGTAGTCGCCGATCGTCCACATCTTGCGCTGCGCGTCCTTGATGGCGCTGACGTCGATGCTCATCGCATCCTCCTATCGGTTGGCCGGCTAGTGCTGCTTGATGAGCTCGCGCTCCGGTGCGATCTCCCAGCGCGCGGCGACGGCCGACAGCTCCTCGTCGAGCTCCCAGCGGTCAGCGAGCGCCGTCCCCTCGTATTCAGGGCTCGCGCCCTTCAGCGTCATGCAGCCGCTGTTGTCGCCGATCTCGCGGAGCTCGCGGACTTCGGTGGCGCTCAGCGGCGAGGGCGTGCGGACGGCCGCGAGCTCCGCGCGCTTGTCCTCGATCGTCCGGGCGTCGGACCCGCTCTCCTGGATCAGTGTCGGCGCGACGCAGCGCACTGTCGGATGCGCGAGGTTCCACTGGCACGCGAGCTGCAGCATGCTCAGCCCGTGCCGCTCGGCGTAGGGGCGCATCCGCTCGAGCTTCTCGACCCCCGCCTGGACCCAGCCGTCGGGGCGGAACTTGCGGTGGTCGTACTCCGCGAAGGAGTGTCCCGGCCGCACGTCGTCGTGGAACATGCCGCCGTAGTCGACCACGCGTGTGATCAGGCTCACGTCGTTGGCGGCGGCGGCGTCGAGCACCAGCTCGCCTGGCCACGGCTCCATCGGTGAGAGGATCACCATCGCCCAATCGATCAGCGAGCCATGGCGCTCGAAGCAGTCGATCAAATCGAGCGTGAACCCGTTGGCCGGTCCCGGCGCGACGCCGAGCGAGCGCGTCAGGCCCGCCGCGCGGACCGCCTCCATCCCGGCCCACACCGCGTCGCTGCAGTAGCCGGTCTGGTCTGGGTTGTGCAGCAACAGCAGGTCGAAGCGCTCGGCGCCAAGGCGCTGCAGGCTGCGCTCGCTCGCCATCCGGATGTAGTTCCCGTAGTCGCGCTCTGTGCGCAGCCGCGGGTCGGTGAAGCGGGGGAAGCCCTTCGCCCCCTCGCGCTCGCCCTCGTAGAAGTCGTGCCCGATCGCGCCGATCAGGCAATAGCTCTCGCGATCGATGCCCTTGAGCGCTTTCCCCAGCAAGCGGTCGGCTTCCCCAGCCCCGTATGCGTCGGCGCTCATCACGGTGTCGATGCCCGCCCCCGGCCGCAACAGCGCCTCCAGGCGAGAGTCGTCGAGCGGTTCGCCAAAGTGCATGAAGCGTCCCCCACTCCAGGTGCCAATCACGGTCGTGGTTGGGTCCATTGCTAGTCCTATCCTACGTGGCTGGGACAGGGCACGGCGGTCCGCGCGCTCGCCGTGCTGCCGTCCGCGAAGCTGAGCGCGGCGGCGAAGGGAAAACCTCCGCGGGGACAGCTGTCGGGCAGCAGCAGCCCCCGGGGGTGGTAGGCGATCGTGCGGCCCTGGAGGCGTTCGTAGTAGGTGATCCCCAGCGGCCCGAGTGTCGCGGTCAGTTGCACGACCGCGACGTAGGCAGAGTCGGGGAAGCTGGGCACGAGCGGCACGCCGATCTGCACGCTTCCGCCGAACGGCGCGGCGGCGGGGAGCAGCAGGCTGGGTAGTGCGATCTGGACGCCGACGGGGTTCATGGCGGTGACGTAGAGCAGCAGCGCGATCTGTCCGTTCTCATCGGGCGCGCGGAAGATCGACACGGGCGCGCTCTCGCGGGCGATCTTCGGACCGATCGGGAACTCCGCAATTGCGCTGCCGCTTCCCATCACCGAGTCCGCGGGACAGTGGTTGGGTCCAAAGGCTTCGACCCTCGCGACGCTGCAGGTGGCGAGACCCAGGCCGCTGGTGGCGACTCCGAGGTTCTCCGGGTAGCGCAGGTTGACCCCTGTCAACGGCGCCGGGATTTCGCCCGCGGGCGCGTCGATCTGAAAGCTGAAGCCGATCGTGGTGCCCTGGCCGAGGCGCTCGGGCGTGAGCGTCGCGCCCAGCTTCATCGACTGTGCTGCGGTCGCCGCGGTCGGCAGACAGGCGCAGCCCAGCAGGGCTGCCAGGAGAAGGGTCCGTCTCACTGCGGGGCTGGCTTAACCATCACGAAACTCCGCATCCGAAAACTCCGAGCTTGCACCTCGGCGAGCGCCGGAACGCGATCTGAGGAGGCTTCTGACGGCGAACTAATACGAGAGCTTGCCGGTTGTCTGGACCGTGAGATCGTAGTTCTTGCGGTCAAAGGTGCCGTAGAAGCCGCCGTGACCGTGGGCGTGCGCGTAGCGGCCGGTGCCGCCGGTGGCGACGAGCGTGCCGGCGAAGCTTTCGTAGGTGCCGGAGCCGTGCGTCCTCCCCATCCCGCGGCCTGTGATCGTGCCACCGCTCGCGTAGATCGTGAAGTTGGCGGTCAGCGTCGCGCCGATCGCCAAGTTAGCCTTCATGTTGCCCGGGAGCGTCCCGGAGGCTGTTCCCGTCTCGTGCAGCAGCGACCCCGAGCCGCTGGTGTAGTGCATGTTGGCCGTATCGGTGATCTTCAACGTTGCGGCCGCCTGTGCTGTAAGGGGGCGTTTGGCCCCGGCTCCTCTTGCCGATGCGGGCGCTCCGGCGAGCGCTGCGGGAGCGAGGATCGCCAGCAGCGCCGCCCCTGCGGCCATCGTTACCGGTGATTTGACCATTGGTACATTCTACCCTTCCCGGGCTGCGGTGGCGACACATACGGGGCGAGGCGGCGAGGGCGGTTCTACTCCTCCAGCGCGAGCGTTGGCGAGACTCGCGCGGCCATGAAGCCGGGGACGGCGACGAGCGCGAGCACGATCGCGATCACGAGTGCGAGCAGCTCCAGCGGACGCAGGCCAGCGGTCAGGGTGACGATCGGAAAGCCCGTCTGCTCGCGCAGGTAGCGGTCGATCACGACCTGGCCGTAGAGGCCGACGAGCGCGCCGGTGAGGCAGCCGGCGCCGAGCAGGAGCGTCGATTCGAGCAGCAGCAGCCTGCGCAGGCGCGCCGGCGTCGCGCCGGTCAGCCGCAGCTCGGCCAGTGCCACGCGCCGTTGCCAGATCGCCGAGGCGAGCGCGGTCGCCAGCGCGAGGATCGCGGCGATCGTGAGCAGCGTCGAGATCTCCCCGATCCGGCTGAGCCCGGCGTCGGCGATCGTGTCGAGCTGGCCCGCGCGCACCGCTGCGGTCGCGACTTCCAGCCCGCTTCGGGACCCCGCCGCCCCCCCGAGCGCGCGCATGATCGCCGCGCGCACACGCGCGACGTTCGCACCCGGTGCGAGCTGCACCCCGAGCGCGGTCGGCGCCGTGGTCTGCCAGTAGCGCTGATAGTCGGCGGCGCTCATGAAGATCACCCCCGGGCTCCAGACGAGCGTGGTCGTGATCGCGGCGACCGCAAAGCGGACGTTCCCGCTGGGGGTCGGCAGCGTCAGGCTGCCGCCGACGCCGACGTGATGCTCGGCGGCGATCTGCCGTGAGACGGCGATCTGACCGCCCGCGGCGAGCCGCGCGCTCGTGACGCCCGAGCCGGGAGCAATGACCTGTGTGCGCAGCAGTTCGCGCGCGCCGCCGGGCGGGCGGGCGATGATCCACAGGCGGCGACCATCGAGGTCGAGGTAGCCGCCGAAGAAGGAGCGGACGGCGCTGACCCCGGGCACGCGGGCGATCTGCGCGACATGGTCGCCGGGCAGGAAATCAGTGGTCCCCTGGTAGGCCCCGGGGGGGTTGACCCAGATGCTCGCGTCGGCGGTGTAGCTGCGCGTGAACCCACCGATCCCCTGCCGCAGGTCGGCGCGGGCGCCGCCGAGCGCGCCGCTGCCAAACAGAGCCACGGCGCCGGTGGTCGCGAGCGCGAGCGAGCGCAGCGTCGCGCCTCGCAGCGAGATCAGCGCGATCGGCAGCAGCGTCAGCTGCGGCCAGCGCGCGGCCAGCGCGCGGGCGGCTCCCAGCATGAGGCCGAGCGCGAGCGGGACCGTGAGCACGCACACCAGCGCGAGCGCCATCAGCGCGGCGAGTGACAGCGAGGACCACAGCGCGAAGGTGGCGCTCGCGAGCGCCAGCACGCCGCCGGCGGCGAGTGTCAGGCCCAGCTGGGCTCTGCGCCCGAGCGCGTCCCCCGAGGCGCCGTCGGCGAAGTGCGCGGTGTCGAGCGCCCGGTCGCCGCGCACCTCGAGCAGCGTCAGCGCCGAGGCCAGGCAGGTGGCGAGGATCCCGCCGCCGAGCGCCAGCACCAACGGCCCCGTACCGATCACGGTGCGCGTGCCGAGCGTGAACGCCTCGTCGAGGTAGGCCGGCGATTGATGAAACGGCCCGACCGCCAGCGCATAGCCGGCGAGCAGCCCCACGAGCGAGGCGGCCAGGCCGAGGCACAGCGCCTGGAAGATCACCATCTGCACGACCTGCGCGCGCCGCGCGCCGAGCAGGCGCAAGTCGGCGATCGCGTGGCGTCGCTCGGGGACCGTCAAGAGGATCGCGTTGAACGCGAACAGGAAGCCCAGCAGCGCGCAGATCGCGGCGAAGAAGTCGCTCGACTGGTCGGTCGGGCGCAGCGCCTGGTGCAGCAGCGCGTCCTCTTCGTCGGCCGGCCCGACCGCGGTTTCTGTGCCGGCGAGCGCGCGCAGCTGCGTGCGTACTTCAGCTTCGCGCCCGGGCTTGGTCTCCACGAGGATCCGCGTGACCTTCCCCGGCAGCCCCGCGAGCGCCTGCAGGCGCTCGAGCCCCATCACCGCCACCGGCGCGCTCGCCGGGGCGCCGAATGTCGCGTCATCCAGGACGGCGGTCACGTGCAGGGGTGTGACGCGCCCGCGCAGCTCTAGGGCGACCCGGTGGGGATCTCCGATCAGCCCGGCGGTGTGGGAGCTGAGGCCGATCCCGTTGGAGGAGAGGGTCGACAGCGGAATCGTGTGGGCGAGCCCGTCGAGCAGCGCGAGGCTGAGCTCGGCGCCAGCGATCTGCACCGCCGCGCGGCGCCCGTCGGGGCCGACGACGCTCGCGCTCTGTTCGAGCAGCGGCGCAGCCTGCTTGACGCCGGGGAGCGCTTCCACGCGCGCGAGCACGCCTTCGTCGAAGCCGCCTGAGCCGCGTGCGCGGAGCTGGAGGTTCGCGGGACCGATCACCGCGTGCACCACTTCGGTCGCGGAGCTCGCGATGCTGGCGTCGGCGACGATGACGGCGAACAGCAGCGCGACGGCGATCGCGACCCCGAGACCGGCGAGCAGCTCCTGGGCCAGGTGCGCGCGCAGCCGCCGCCGGTAGAGGTAGACGAGCGTGGTGGGCTTCACGCCCGCACGGCCGGCGCGCTGTCCTCGCTGAGCCTGCCGTCGCGCAGCGTGCAACGCCGGTCGGCGATCGCGGCCGCCTCCAGATCGTGCGTCACCAGCAGGACCGCGGCGTCGCGCTCGTGCGCAATCGAGCGCAGCAGCTCGATGATCTCCCGGCTACGGGCGCTGTCGAGGTTTCCGGTTGGCTCGTCGGCGAGGATCAGCCGCGGCTCGCCGGCCAGTGCGCGGGCGATCGCCACGCGCTGGCGCTCGCCCCCGGAGAGCTCACCCGGGGTGTGTTGCAGGCGATCGCCGAGGCCGACGCGCTGCAGCCACGGGATCGCGCGGGCACGAGCCTCGCGCATCCCGACGCCGGCGAGCAGCAGCTTGATCGAGGCGTTCTCGATTGCCGAGACGCGCGGCATCAGGTGAAAGCTCTGGAAGATGAAGCCGACGTCGCGCAGCAGGTAGTCGCTCGCCTGGTTGGCCGTCAGCGACTCCAGGGCGCGTCCGGCGTAGCGGATCGAACCCTCCTCCGGGGTGAGCAGCGCGGCGATCAGCAGCAGCAGCGTCGTCTTGCCCGAGCCACTCGGCCCGTACAGCGCGACCATCTCACCCGGCGCGATCGTGAGGTTCACGCCATCGACCGCGCGCACCTCCTCGGCGCCGTGGTAGTGCTTGACCACTCGCTCCAGCTCGAGCCCTCCGGCAGTGTCCGCTCCCATGGGGCGGACAGGCTATTGGAAGCTCAACGGGCCGGGATCACGAAGCGCCGGCCAGCCTTAGCTCCGTGTGAACCCCCCGGCAGTGCGTGCCCGCAGCGCGGCTTCCAAACGCTCGAGTGCGTGGCGGACGATCTCCTCCTCAGGCTCTCCCGCGGCCACGCCGTCGTGCAAGGCTCGCAGCTCGTCCAGGCGCGGGGCGAGCGCCGGGTTGGCCTCCTTATCGAGCTCTCGTAGCGCGGCGCTCAGCGCCGCGTCCAGCTCGATCGCGGCGTGGGGAAGGCGCCCGTGGTCGAGGTCCAGGCGCGCGCGTAGGGTCAGCTCCTCGCACAGGAGCTCTTGATCGCGCCCGCCGAGCAGCTCCGCGAGGCGCTCCTGCGGGCGCAGCACGGCCGCGCGCCTGCGGCTGCGTGGGGAGGTACTCCAGGGCAGCTCACGCGCGTATTGCCACAGCCCGTCGGCCAGCTGCTCACCCTCGCCCCAGCCGGCGCGGATCACGAGCGCCTGGGCGGGGGCGAGCTCGTGCACGTGGGGGTCTGCGGTGGCGATGCGGTGGGCGAACAGCACGCGGTTGAGCACCGCGACGGCCGCCCTCGTCTCGCGTTCGGCGTCGATCTCCGCGAGCCACGCCTGGGCCTGACGCTCGGCGGAGACGGACACCGGGTCGATGATCGTCGCGCGCGCCGTGGGCACAGGGGCCGGGTCGGGCGTTGTCTCTCGCGGGCGGCGTGCACGGCGGGAGCTGACCCTCGGCAGCGCGATCGCCCCCAGCGCAGCGCTCGCGCGCCGCGGCGCGCCGAGCGTGCCCAGCACGACCACGTGCTCGGGCTCACCCGTCTCTGCCTCTGGCCCGGCCGCCTCGCGCGTGCGCAGCAGGTAGCGCCCGTCGGCTGGCCCGAGCTCCCAGGGAAACTCGAGCTGCAGGAACAGGAACAGGCGCTCAGGCATGCTCGCACCGTATCCTCCTTACGATGTCCGATGCGAGCAAAGCGACAAAGGGTCTGAAGGAGCGCCTGGCTGACGGCACCGAGGACAGGCTCGGCAAGGCGCTGACCGACCTCTTGGACAACCCTCTGCTGACCGGCGTCCTCGGCGCCGCGTTCGACGCGCGCGAGAAGGCCGCGCAGGCGCAGGAGGTCGCGATGGGCGCATTCAACATCCCCTCGGCCGCCGACATCGAACGGCTGACGCGACGGCTGCGCTCGGTCTCGCAGCGCCTGGAGGGGATCGAGGATGGCGTATACCGCCTGGACCGTGCGCTGAGCGGGCAGGGGGTCGATACCAGGCTGTCGGCGATCGAGGACCAGCTGGGAGCGCTCGCGAGCAAGCTCGGCCAGGCCGCAAAGCGCGCCCCCGGCGCGAAGCCGGCTGCCAAGGCGAAACCGGCCGCTAAAGCGAAAACGGCGACGAAAGCGAAACCCGCGGCCAAAGCAAAACCGGCCAAAGCCAAACCAGCCTGAGTTCAGGCCGAGAGGGCGCTGACGGCGACGGCCCCCATTGCCTCGGCGGCCGCGAGCAGGGAAGCGTCGTCGATCCGCGTGCGCGTGTCGAAGGCGTCGAATGTGTCGGTGACGATCAGGACACAGGCGACGGGCAGCGAGGCGGCGGCCCCGACGGCGAACAGCGAGGCGGCCTCCATCTCGATCGCGAGCGCGTCGGCCGGATGGTTCCGGACGCGCGAGTCGTAGAACAGGTCGACGCTGGCGATTGTGCCCGCGTGGACGCGGCGCATCGAGGAGCCAATCTGCGACCGCCCGGCCCGCAAAAGCGCCTCGGCCAGGTCCGGGTCCGCCGCGACGCGCTCACCGGCGCCGAGCGCCCGGGATGTGCCGTCGGCGCAGATCGACTCATGCGCCACGACCAGGTCGCCGAGTGCGAGCCCAGGAGCGAGCGCGCCGCAGGTGCCGGTGCGGATCAGGCGCCGCGCGCCGAGCGCGATCAGCTCCGTCAGGACGATCGCCGCCGACGGGCCGCCCATGCCCGTGGATTGGATCGTGAGCGGCTCTCCGTCGGCGATGGCGGGGCCGGTGTAGCCCCACAGGCCGCGGTGGTGGTTGAACATCAAGGGCTTGACGAGCAGCGTCTGCGCGAGCGCCAGCGCCCGCGCAGGGTCGCCGGGCAGCAGCACCCGCTCGGCCAGCGCAGCGGTGGGGTGCAGGTGGATCGCCCGCGGATACGCCGGCGCGGCGGGGTCGGATGCGGGCTCAGGTTGCGACACCGGCGGCGACTTTAGACTCCCACGCGATGACCTCGCCTGCCGACAGCGATAACGACAGTCCCCACGATCGCCACGCGGAGAGTCCGCCCGAGGACGCCAAGGCAACCGAGCTGACGCTCAAGCAGGTCGCCGCGCGCGCGGGCGTGACGCAGGCGACCGTGCGGCGCTGGGTGAAGGAGGGGCTCGTGCCCCAGTACG
>Ga0182024_10005730_pt1 | contig 27662 bp, 27 predicted proteins | sample P32metaG_FD_120480 | JGI IMG/M metagenome (GOLD analysis project Ga0182024, IMG submission 120480) | Permafrost microbial communities from Stordalen Mire, Sweden - P3-2 metaG (Illumina Assembly) | ecosystem: Environmental > Terrestrial > Soil > Wetlands > Permafrost | place: Sweden: Stordalen...
CCTGATCCGCGGTTCGTATGCCCAAAACATAGCGAATGGCTGGGCCGTTTACGGCGAAAATTCGCTTCGCGCGCGCGACAACATTGACATGCCGCGCGTCATGCTCCGACAATCGCGACACAGTGCGCCATCGTCCGTATCGGAATGCACGGCGGACTCACGCGGACTGGGTCGCGTCCTTTCGGCGTGGTCGACTCCGCTTCGGCCTTCATGCAGAAGGTCACGGGCCACTCGCGGGCTTCGTGCGAGTCGTGCCAAGGAACGACTGAATGTTCGCGATCATCATCAGCGAGAAGGGCGGCGCGGAGCGCAAAGAGGCCTTCGACAAGAGCGAGATCAACGTCGGCCGCGTCCAGGGCAACGATCTGATGCTCCCGAAAGGCAACGTATCCAAGCATCACGCCCGGCTTCTCTTTCGCGACGGTCGCTTCATCGTCACGGATCTGAAGAGCACGAATGGCACGTACGTAAACGGCCGGAAGATCGCGCAAGCCACCGTCGTGCGCGAGGGCGACAAGATCTACATCGGCGACTTCGTACTCCGCCTCGACGGCGTCGGGCCCTCGCAGATTGCCGCCAACGATGCCTCTGAACCACAACCCGCACAGCCTTCCCCAGAGCCCTCTCCGTCCGATGGAAGCAGTCCCGTTTTGGGAAGTCCGCAGCCGCTCGAGCGCGACCCTGATGACAGCGAGGGCGGAGGTGAGGTCGCGCAACGCGCGCCGAGAGTCCCTGCACCCCCGCGCGTCCCGCAGGGCATGCCGCTGCCGTTCGCGGCTCTCCGGGCCGCTCCGCCTCGGCCCGCCGCCCCGGTCGGGACCCTGTCTCTCGGGTTGCAACCCGCCCCGCCCGTACCTGCGCATCAAGATCGTTCAGCGCCCGCGAAGCCCTCGGGGCCGCCGGCGGGCGCGCGCGCAGTCCCGCGTGAGAGCGCGCAGCGCGCCGCTCGAAGGCTTGCTCTCATCACTCTCATCGACCGGGTGGCTGAAGCGATCGATCTCGCGCCACTCAAGGTCTCACTGACGGTCGAGGACTCGTTTTCTCAACTCATCGATCGGACCGTCCGGGAAAACGCGGCGTTCATGCGTGCAGAAGGTGAGGCGCCGGACGGCGTCGACGTCGAGTTGCTCGCGCGCGACGCGATGCGAGAGCTCGTCGGGCTCGGGCCCGTGGGTCCTCTGCTCGAGGATGAAGAAGTAAGCGAGATCCACTGCGTGCGGTACGACCAAGTGCTCGCGGTGCGCGCAGGAATGGTTCAGCTCGCCGAGGCATCGTTCACGAGCGAAGAGGCGCTGGCGCGCACCATCGCTCGACTCGCGCAGCGAGCGGGCGATCCATGGCGCTCGGGCGAAGTCATCGTGCAACGGAGATTGGCCCCCGGTTCGCACCTGATGATCGGAATCGCACCGCCCGCCTCCATGGGATACGTCCTCGTCATTCGCAAGCGGCGTCGCGTAGACATGACGCTGGAGGAGTTCGTGCGCGCGGGCGCGCTGTCGCGCGCCATGGCCGTATTCGTCGAGAGCTGTTTGTTCGCGCGTGCGAACATTCTGATATGCGGCCCGAAGTCTTCCGGGACCTCGCCCTTTCTCGCGGCGCTCGGCTCTGCGGGTCCGGTAGGAGACCGTGTCGTGACCGTGCAAGGAGTCGACGAGATCGGCGTGGTCGCCGCGCATGTCGTCTCGCTCAACTTGCCAGACTCTCGCGAGCGCGGCGAAGAATCGCTTCGTGCAGCCGTCAGAGTACGTCCCGACCGCCTCATCGTGGCGGCGCTGTCAGGTCACGTGGGTCCCGCGACACTCGAGGCGATCGCCGACGGTGCCGAGGGGGTCATCGCGGCCGTCCAGGCTCCGTCGCTCCGGCATGCCCTCTCCAGGCTCGTAGCCCAGCTCGTCCTCGCCCGTCCCGGGGTCAGCGTCGAGTCGGCGCGCGAGTGCGTGGCAGATGCCTTCGACATCGTCATCGAGCTCGGGCGTCTGCCCGATGAGCGTCCGCGTGTTTTCCGTCTTGCGGAGCTCGCGGGGAGCGACGGCAAAGGCGTCGTCGCGCGCGACGTCTTCACCTTCGTCACCGAGGACGCGTCGGGCGACGGGACGTTTGCCGTCTCGGGCGTAGTTCCGCGCGTCGTCGGCGAGTTCGCTGCGCGCGGCGTCAAGGTGGACCCGAATCTCTTCAAGCGGGTCTCCCGGGCCTAGCTTCGGCGCACCCATGCGCTTCGGCCTCCGACTGGCGATCGCGTTGGTCGGCGCGTCGCTCCTTTCGACGGCAGCCTTCGTCGTCGTGACGATGCATTCGCGTCTCTTCGAATATGCGGAAGGGTGCGTTCTCTTCGAAGCGGCGCGTCTCCATGCTCACTTGGCGCTCTACGTGGATCCCATCCGTGGCGCCTACGACTACGGCGCCGTCCCGGCGCGCTACTACGTCGTTTATCCGCCGTTCTGGGTCGCAGCTCTCTCGCTCGTCCCTTCGCCACTCGCGCCCGACGTCGGGCGATGCGTGAGCTCGTCCCTTTGGTACGGCGTCCTCGGTGGGTTGGCGAGAAGTGCACTGCTACGAGGGCGTCCGGTCGGCGCCCTCGTTGCAGCCTTCTTTGGCGGCGTGTACACGCTTGCTCTTTACGCCGCGTCGGCGCGTCCCGATAGCCTCGCAGTCGCGCTTGCGGCGATTGCGCTCGAGAAGAGTGTGCGTCGAGGACGCATGGGGTCGTTCGAGGCAGGCCTCTTCGCTCTCGCCGCGTGCATCAAACCCAACGTGTTTGGTCTTGGGGTAGGAGCGTTCGGCGCGCTCGTTCTTTCGCACCCGCGGGGAATCGGAAAGCCCGTTTGCGCGTGGATCGGCGTGCTCGTGACCGCGGCTGCGCTCCTTCATTGGCTGAGCCACGGAGAGTGGATCCACCACCTTGTCTTTTCCACGCTGCAAACTTGGAGTCTCGCGCAGTGGGTCTACCAGCTCAGGGCGTCACCGCAGTTCCTGGCGCTGCCTTTGGCGTTTGCCGTCTACTGCAGTCGCGCGCGACACTCCGATGCCGGCGCGCGCCTCGCGACGCTCGCTCTCCTCGCGAGCCTTGGCTGGACACTCTTCGCTCTCGGAAAAGTGGGCAGTGCCACGAACTACTGGATGGAGCCCTGCATGGGTGCGGTCGTCGTCTGCGCTCATGTGCCCGTTCCGTCGCTTTCAGTGCGCGCGAAGTGCGCCCTCGCTCTAGCAGTGCCTTTGCAGGCTCTATGGACGGGCGTAGCGTCGGTAAGGAGCAGCTTCGAGTCGATGCTCGCTTCGCCTGCCCAAGCCAGGATTCTTGCCGAAGTGCGCGGCTCACTACGCCCCGGCGAGGTGGCTCTCTCGGACAACGCGGGGATTGAATTCGCGCTCGACGGTCGGCTGGTCGATGAGCCCTTCCAGGCCACGCGCCTCATCCAAGAGGGGCGCTTTTCGCGCGAGCTCTGGATTGCCGACGTCGAACGTCCCGAGGTTGCCGCTCTCGTCACCGAGAGCGACATCCTGGAACGTCCTCTTGCCGAGGTCGACTTTCTCCATGATCGCTACGACACGGAGCTACGACGTGCCCTTCGAAGCGAGCTCGAGCTCGTGAAGCAGGACGCCGGTCTCTACGTCTATCGGTGCCTTACGGCACCCCGGTGATGCGGAGGGAATCGCGACCGCGACGGCGTGGCAGACGGATCCAAAACACGACCGCGATCACTACGTACGTGACCGAGGTGGAGAGCGCGATCCCCGAGAGGCCGAGTCGACCTACGAAGGCCATGTTGAACAGTGCGTTGCAGGTGGCATTCAAGAGCCCCATGCTCGGCATGATGCGGCTGTTCTGGCAGGCGACGTGGGCGCGTGCGAGGACGAGGAGCGCTCCGAACGGCGCGACACCGAGAAGAGCCCATGGAAGAGTGTCGGCAATCGCCGCGACGCCCGCATCATCCATGGCACCATGGAGAAAGAGGAGACGACAGAGCGGTGTTCGAAACGTCGCGAGCGTCGCGGAACTTAAGACCAAGAGAACGGACGTCGCGGCGAGCGTCCGCTTCGTCGTGGCGAGGAACGCGTCGTGGCGCGGCACCTGTTCGGCAAGCCGCGTCAAGAAGACCGGGAAGAGCGTGGCCTGAAGGATCGACGTTGGCAACGAGGCCACGTTGGTCGCGCAAAGGAGAAGCGTCCCCCCGCCCACTACGCGCGCGAGACGGCTCATGAACTGGTCAATCGCGGGGTTAATGCGGGTGATGAGCGAGCCCACCACCTCGAGGCGCACGAGAGTGAAGATACGCCTTACGGGCTCGGGTCGAGCCAACGTGGGGACCAGGCGAAGGCCGAGGCCCCGAGCGCAGAGGATCGCCAAGATCGCGATCGCCAGAAGTTCGCCTCCGAGAAGCGCGATCGGAATGACGACGACACCCAGGGCGTCACGTCCAAGGGCGATCGTTGCGATCGCGAGTCCCATTCCGAGACCGCTTGCGATCGGGTGCGCGGAGAAACGCGCTCGCGCGTTCAAAAGACCTACATAGAACGAACGTACGGCAGTCGCGACGAGCCCGACCGCCATCACCGGCACGAGCTCCATGGCGAGGACCGGCGAGCGCGACAAGAAGAGAGTGCCTGCCGCGGCCAGCACGCCCATCGTGACGGCGAGTCCGACGGCTACCGCCAGAGTGTGGCCGAGAAGGGCTCCGGCGATTCCCGCGAGCTCCTCAGGATGGCTCGCGTCCACCTCGACTAGGACGGGCACGATCGCCGAGTCCTGAAACGCACCCGTTACCAGCGTGGCGGCGAAGACGAAGTACGCGGCAAGCAAGTAGTAGAGATCGGTTTCGGTACTGCGTCCGAACCAGGTCGCGAGGAGGAGGGGCAACACCGCTTCTCCTCCGCGGAAGAGCGCCTGAAGCGGGAGGAGCATGAGCGCCGTGCGCGCGAGCCCCCGGCTCGACGCCAAAGGAGCGCGATTCGCTGTCATGCCTGTCGCCAGAGAGCGGCGTACTGAGCCCGGTAATCGTCGCACATCTTTCCCACGGTCGCGTGGCTCGTTACGAACCGCCGGCCGGCAGCGCCCATCTCGGCCAGTCGGTTGCGCGTGGCGTTCGCGTGCCGAAGCGTCGTAGCCAACGCCTCTGCAGTCTCGGACTCGACGAGCCAACCGGTCGCGTCGTGCCGCACAATTTCGGGGATCCCCCCCCTCGCGAAAGCGATTACGGGCCGCTCCATCGCGAGCGACTCCAGCACCGACAGACCGAGCGATTCGAGCTCGCAGGTGTTGAGGGTCACGTCGCACGCGCCGAAGAAGGGGCGGGGGTCGCCGACGTGGCCGACGAAGTGGACGCGCGCGCGCCGCGACGTGGCCAGCGCCTCCAGGGCCGCCCTCGCTTCCCCGTCGCCGACGACGACGAGCGGCACGTCCGCGATCGCGGCCGCTTCGATCGCGAGATTCACGCGCTTTCGTGCGTTCAGACGGCCCACGATTGCCGCCGAGAAGGGCTCCTCCGCTCGGCGGCGAGGTCCGGGGCTCCAGTAGTCGACGTCGACGCCGTTCTGCACCACGCCCACGCGCGATGCGATTCGTGGGGCCGCTTCGCGGAGAACGCGCCCAACGTGCTCGCTGACGGCGACGAAGCGCTCGGTGCGCGCCGCCGCCCAGCGAGTAAAGGGCGAACGGCTCGCGTCGAAATAGTGCATCACGTCGTGCTCGGTCCGAAGTTGAGGGATCCGCGCGCGGCGCGCGGCGCGCGAGCCGAGCACGTGCGAACCGAACGTGTGTGTGTGCACGATGTCGATGCGCCTTCGAACGAGGAGATCGGTGAGCCATCGCACGTCGACGGGGCCGAGCGAGCGGTAGAGATAAGCGAGCGGACTCTCACGCACCCGGCCGCGATCGTGCACTGTGAGGCCCGCGTCGACGAAGAGCGCGCGCAGCGCCGGATTCGGCGTGAAGAGCGCGATCTCGTGGTCCGCAAAGGTCTCGTCGGGGTGCGTCGCGAGGTCGACGAGCATGCGCTCGGCACCGCCGATGTCCCCACCCACGACGAGCTGCATTACCCGCGGTCGCTTCATCGACCCACTTGGACGGTCCCTTTCCTCGGCATGACATATAGCCGATCCCCGGGTCCGTTCCGCTCCCGTTCCTTTGCGCGTGGTGGTACTCGAACCGGTATGTGCGGCATCGCAGGCCTCGTTTCGAGCGGAGAGCCTGGCAACGACGCCGCCGTGCGGCGCATGAGTGCTTCGCTCGTGCACCGGGGTCCCGACGCCGAAGGCATCTGGCGGAGCGGAGAGGCCGTCTTAGGGCATCGGCGTCTGTCGATCATCGACCTCAGCGGCGAGGCGAATCAGCCGATGTTCTCCGAAGACGGATCCATCGGAGTCGTCGTCAACGGCGAGATCTACAACTTCGTGGACCTTCGAGAGCGCCTCGTCCGCCGTGGCCACGTCTTTCGCTCCAACAGCGATAGCGAAGTGATCGTCCACCTCTACGAAGAGTACGGTCCGCGCTGCGTCGAGGAGCTCTCGGGCATGTTCGCGTTCGCCCTCTGGGACTCGAACCGACGAAGACTGGTCCTCGCTCGCGATCGCGCAGGCAAGAAGCCGCTCTACTATCGCCGCCTACCCGGTGGAGGTCTCGCGTTTGCGTCGGAGGTGCAGGCTCTGCTCTCCGGGTTCCCCGAGCTCGGCGCGGTTCCCGATCTCCGGGCGATCGACGAGTATCTAACGCTCCAGTACGTGCCGAGTCCGCATACGGCCTACGAGGGCATCTTCAAGCTCGAGGCTGCGCACGTCGGCGTATTCGAGCCCGGCGGGGGGTGGCGCACCGAGCGGTACTGGGCGAAGCCGGCAGGTCCCGAGCTGGGCGGTAGCGAGGAGGAGCTGGCCGAGGAACTGCGGAGGCTGCTCGATCAGGCCGTGCGGCGTCGGCTTGTCTCCGATGTGCCTGTCGGCGCCTTTCTCTCGGGAGGAATCGACAGCTCCATCGTGGTCGGCCTCATGGCGAACCAGTCCAGCCGGCCCGTAAAGACGTTCTCCGTCGGCTTTCCTGACGCGTCCGACAGCGAGCTCGCTTTCGCGAGGAAAGTCGCGGCGCGTTACGCGACGGACCACACGGAGGAGGTCCTCGCGCCCGACATCGAGGACCTCGTGCTCGCGTCCGTTCGACACCATGGCGAGCCCTTCGCGGACAGCTCCGCCGTCGCGACCTTCTGCCTCGCTCGAATGACGAGTCGCCACGTGACCGTGGCGCTATCGGGCGACGCGAGCGACGAGGCTTTCGCCGGGTACACCCGCTACCGCACGGCGCGGCTCGGCCATCTCTACGACGACCTTCCCGACCCGTTGCGGCGAATGTACGGCGGGATTCTCGGCGCAGTCTCCCGAGCCTTCGCGCCTCACGCACGCGGGTACTTCGAGCACCTCGGGGACGGCGAGGCGGTCCGCTACCCATTCATCATGTGTCAGTTCACGAGCGAGGAGAAGGACGCACTCTTCGAGCCCGCGATGCGCGCGGCCGCCTCGTCGAGAACCGTAGATCGCTTCGAGCGCATCCTCGCGTCAAACCCTCGCGCCTCCGCGATGGGTAGGCTCATCGACCTCGACTGGAGCACGTACCTCGTCGACGACATCAACGCGAAGATAGACATCGCTTCGATGGCTCACTCGTTGGAAGTGCGCTGCCCTTTCCAGGACCTGGACGTGGTCGAGTTCGCGGCGCGCCTGCCGGGCAGGATGCTGCTGGGCCTGCGGGGCAAGCGTCTCTTGCGCCGCGCGTTCCGCGGCCTCTTGCCGAGAGCAGTCCTGGCGAGACAGAAGCGAGGGTTCGGCTTGCCCCTCCGGCGCTGGATGAAGGGGCCGATCGCTCCCCTCGTGAAAGACGCTCTTCTGGATCGAACGGCGCGCGAGCGAGGACTCTTCAAGCCTCGTGAGGTAGAGCGCCTCGTCGCGCGAATGGGTATGGATCGCAGGGCGACGGACCGCGTCTGGACGCTGCTCATCCTCGAGGTCTGGTTCCGTCGTTTCATCGATCGTAGCGGGGAACGAGCGACCTGATTCGTTGAAAACGACCTACGGCCCTGCGTCGGCGTCGGCTCGCTTTTGCATCTTACGACTGACCAGACGCTTCTTGAGCGGTCCCAGGTGATCGATCATCAAGACGCCCTGCAGGTGATCGTATTCGTGTTGAATGGCGACGGCCAGGAGTCCCTCGGCTTCGAGCACGAAAGACCGCCCCTCGCGATCCTTCGCGCGGACCTTTACTTTCGCCGCGCGCTCGACCTCCTCGTTCACCCCGGGAAAGCTCAGGCACCCCTCGCTCCAAACGATCTGGTCGTGGCACTCGAGAATTTCGGGGTTGATGAAGACGCGGAGCTCGCTCGGCTCATCGTCGAGGGCGACGTCGATCACGAACAGCTGGACCGCCTCGCCAATTTGCGTGGCGGCGAGGCCGACGCCTGGAGCGGCGTACATCGTCTCTGCCATGTCGTCGGCGAGCGCCTGGATCGCGGGCGTGATCTCGGAAACAAGGAGGCCTTTCTCACGCAGGCGCTTGTCGGGGTAATGGAGAATCGTGCGAATCATGGCCGCTTTCATCATAATACCCGAACGCCCGCCTGTCATGGCCCTGCCCGACTAGGTCGATCCGTGTAGACTCCGCGCCCATGCCCGACCCGGAGGCGATCGCCGCCTCGCCGCCGCCCCTCCTTGAGCGACTCTTCGGCTCCGGCGATGGCACCAGCGTGGGGGCTCTACGATGGCCGCGCGTTCGGCCGAGCACGTGGCTCTATCTGCTCGTCGCGTTCGCCGCGACGGCTCCGGCGTGGATCGTCAAGCACCCCCCGCTCCAGGATCTGCCGTTTCACCTCGCGACGATCCGTCTCGTTCACGACTACGGCAACCCCCACTACGGTTTCGCGCGCGCGTTCGAAGTCGACCTTATCCATACGCAATACGTCCTCTATTACGTCGTGGGTTCGATGCTCGCCTATCTGGTCGGCGTCTTCCAGGCGAACGTCGCGCTCATGTGCGCGTATCTCGGGGGCACGGTGCTCGCGCTCCGCGAGCTCTGTCTCGCGCTCAAGAAGGACGAGCGACTCTGCCTCTTCGTCGTGCCCTTGCTCGTGAACCCCATGTTCATGATGGGTCTCTTGCCGTTCATCGTCGGCATCCCCCTCATGTTTTGGGCGCTCGCGCTCTCCGTCCGCTACTTCGAGGAGCCGACACGGAACCGGGGGATGGTCCTTGGCGGCGTGGCGGTCGCCCTCTTCTACCTTCACATTCTGCCGTTCGCTCTCTTCGGCCTTGGTTTCGCGGCGATGTTCCCCTGGGACAGGCCGCGAGAATGGATACGTGCCGGCGCGCCCGTCGTTCCCGGCCTTCTCGTGGCCATTTGGTGGATCTTCGGCTCGGCGTCGGGAGGCGAGGCGCTCAATGCCGTCGGGTCGAAGCAGGGGGCGACGCCGTTCACGAACCCGCAGGCGAGCTTCACGCAGTGGTCCATCGACGTCTTCAACGACGCAAGCGACGAACAGATCTCCTTCGGGCTCGTCCTTCTCGCGATCCTCTGTGCAGGGCTCGCACAAGGAGAGCGCGATCGCACACGCAAGATCGCGCGAGGCTACGTCGTCGTGCCGATCGCATGCTTCGTGCTGTATCTGACGATGGGCGACAATCTCGGGAGCGTGTGGCTCTTCTCTCAGCGGTTCCCCATCCTCGCACTAATGACCGCGATTCCTTTGCTCCGCCTTCCGACCGGAATGCGGGGGGTCTTCGCGGCGACGGCCCTCGCCGCGCTCGGAAGCGCGTCGATCGCGAACACGTGCCAGCACTTCATTCAGTTCGAAAAACAAGAGGTCGGAAACATCGACGATGCCGTCCGCGCGATGGAGCCGGCCAAGCGCGTGGCCGGTCTCATCTACGACCGCGGTTCTTCGATCGTCCACTACGCGCCGTTCTTGCACTTCGTGTCGTACTACCAGCTGGAAAAAGGCGGCGTCGTCGAGTTCAGCTACGCAAGCTGGGGCCCGCACTGGCCGATCCGCTTCAAGCCGGGCCAGTTCCCGCCTCCTGGCGGGCCCCTGCGAAAGCGCTGGGAGTGGACTCCCGAGCAAGTCACGATCGACGAGCTGATGCAGTACTACGATTACGTGCTTACGCGTGGGAACGGGTTCCGCCCACCGCCGGGGACGTACCACGTCAAGTGGAAGGATAGCCACTGGACCGTGTGGGCGCGCGACGGGGGCTCTTGACTCGAAGAGAGAGTCGAGGTTCGAAGTGACGGAGGACGACGCGCGTGGGGAGTCGGAGCTGACGACCGATCCACGACTCCTCGGGATCCTCGACGAGCTGTGCGCGAGAGAGCCAATCTTCCATCGGCCGGAACTTGGTACGACACGTGCCGATTTCGAGGCGCAAACGGCCGACGACTTCTGGGAAGTGGGCGCTTCGGGGCGGCGATATAGCCGTGCGTTCGTGGGCGCAACGCTGGAGGAGCGGTCATCTCGCCCTCATGACGATCCGTGGGAGACGAGCGAGTTTCACTGCCGCGAATTGGCCGAGGGTACGTATGCGTTGACGTATACGCTGCGTCAGCGCGAACGAGTGACCCGCAGGCTCACGCTCTGGCGCAAGGTAGGCGGAGTGTGGAAGATTTTGTACCATCAAGGAACCCTGGTGGTGGGCACCGTGTGAGTCGTCGCGGACGTTCGCGCCTTCAGGGCGGCTCTTTCGATGTAAGATCGCCGCGCTTGTTGCGTTGGAACGGGGAGGTGACTTCGCCTCCTCGAGTTGCGGGGTCGAGCGTGGGACGGCCGTCGTCAGGAGATGGCGGAATCGGGCAGAAGTTTCTTGGCTTCTTCGACGAAGATCCGAGCGGACGCGACCTCCTCGTTGGCCCTGTCGGCAGGCAGTCTGCCCTGCGCATCATAGTCGGCCAGTCCTCGAAATGTCTGGAGCCGCGCGAATCGAGAGAGCGCTTCCGAGCTGAGGCGTCTGGTCTTTTCGAAGTGATTTTCGAGCAGTGCGAAGACGCCGCGGTGGCTTTTGGGCTCGAGGCCTTCGAGGAGCAGAAGCGCCCGCGCGTAGTGAAACGCGGCATAATAGGCGCGGCTGACGGCATCGTTGTGGAGACCGAGGGCGAGCAATGCCTCGGCCGCTCGCAGGGCATCGTCGCCGACGGCCGCCTCCCTTGCGGCGTTGTCTCTACGATTGGGGGCGTTCATACAGGAATGCCCTCCGATAGGATGTCGTGCGCGATGCGGCGCTCGGAACGAACGCGATCCGCGAGCTCGGCTTCGCTCCAAACGAGGGGGGACAAGATCCGTGGCGACGGAGAGATTTTCCATGCGCGGAACGCGAGGTCGATGGCGTCGGTGCGCTCGGCTTCCGTAAGCCCTCGGATGACGACCGCCACATCGACGTCCGAGTCCGCGTCGGCGTCACCGCGGGCATGGGATCCAAAGAGGTGCACGCTCTGAACGCGCTCCCCGAAGCGCTCGTCGAGGAGGTCACGGTAGGCGCGCGCAACCGCGGCGACCGATTCGGGGAGCGGATCCTCGAGGCTCACGGGTTCAGTGTAGAGAGCCAAGCTCGTGGACACCAGCCCACGCCAGGAACACGTGTGGTGCAAGGCATCGCTTTACTCGCCGGCAGGGGCCCGTCCTCCGCGCCCAAGAACGCTGTGCTCCTTGCCATAGAGGAAGTAAACGCCCAGCCCGAGCGCGAGCCAAACGAAGAATCGGATCCAGGTGACGAGGGGGAGGGCGAGCATGAGCGCGCCGCAGAGGCCTACCCCGAGCAGCGGAAAGGTCGGCACGAACGGGCACCGGAAGTAGCGCTTCCGTTCCGGCGCGGTACGACGAAGCGCGAGGACGCCCGCGCATACGAGGACGAAGGCGAAGAAGGTGCCGATGTTCGTGAGATCCGCCGCCCATCCGATGTCCGTGAACGCGGCGGGGATTCCGACTGCGGCGCCCGTTATGATCGTCGTTACGTACGGGGTTCTTCGCACGGGGTGGACCTTCGCAAACCAGCTCGGCAAAAGGCCGTCGCGCGCCATCGACATGAAGATGCGCGGCTGGCCGAGCTGAAAGACGAGCAGGACGCTCGTCATGCCGGCGAGCGCGCCCGCGGAGACCACGGCCTCGACCCACGGTTTATGCGTCACCTCGACCGCCGTGGCGATGGCCGCGGCGTCGTCGACGAAGCGCGTGTAGCTCGTCATTCCGGTGAGTACGAGAGAGACCGCCACGTAGAGGACCACGCACACGGCGAGCGAGGCCAAGATGCCGATGGGCATGTCTCTCTGGGGGTTCTTGCTCTCTTCGGCCGCGGTCGAGACGGCATCGAAGCCGATGAAGGCGAAGAAGACGATGGCTGCGCCGCTGAGGACGCCGGAGACCCCGTTCGGCGCGAAGGGGTGCCAGTTCAGTGGGTTCACGTAGAACGCGCCGAACGCGATGAAGAAGACGACGACGCCCACCTTGAAGACGACCGCCGCCGTGTTGAACGCGGCGCTCTCGCGGATGCCGCGAACGAGGAGCCAGGTCAGCGCCGCGACGACGAGGAACGCGGGGAGGTTCAGCGAAATCGCGTGTCCGAACACGGCAGGCAGATGGGCCGACGAGTACGGAGCGAGCACCCCCGGATCTCGCGCCGCCTGCTCGATCGTCAGTGCGGCGGTCTTTGGATCGGTCACGAGCCACAAAGGGAGCTTCAAGCCGAAGAGGCTGTACGCGAGTTTTACGAAGTAGCCGGACCAGCTCGACGCGACTGCGATGTTACCGACCGCGTACTCGAGGATGAGGTCCCATCCGATGACCCATGCGACGAGCTCTCCCAGCGTCGCGTAGGCGTACGTGTAGGCGCTCCCGGCGACCGGGATCATCGCAGCGAGCTCCGCGTAGCAGAGCCCTGCGAACGCGCAGGCCACGGCGACGAGGAGAAACGAGACCATGATCGCGGGACCGGCTGCGGGACGTCCGTTCGCCGCTTGACCCAAGACGAGGCCCAGCACGGGCGTATCGAGCATGCCCGAGGTCGACGTCTGTTGGCCGGCCGCGGCGGTACCGGTCAGCGCGAAGATGCCGGCGCCGAGCGTCGCGCCGACCCCGAGTGCCGTGAGATCCCAAGGCCCCAACGTGCGCTTGAGCACGCGCTGCGGCGTCGCGGCCTCGAGGAGGAGCTGCTCGGGGCTCTTCGTGCGTAAAAGGACGCTCGCCATGGGCCCCGGTCTCGGTACCTACGCTCGCCTGAGCAATCTACGCTTCCTTCTCCGGATACTTGAGCTGTCCCCAGACATACCCGTCGGAGCCGCAGAGCTCCCAGTGTGCTTGCGCGATGCGCGGCGCTTCGGCGGGGGTGTCGGGACCCGCCCAATCGACGGCGCCGGGGCGGCCGCGCGGTCCGAGGAGGATCGGGGCCACGAACGCGTGGAGCTCGTCGGCAAGGCGGCCCGCCAGAATGCTTCCCGCGAGCTCGGCCCCTCCCTCGACCATCAGGGTTACAACTCCGCGCGACGCGAGCATACGGAGCGCCGACTCGGCATCGAGGCGACCCTCGGCGGCGCGGGGTGAGCGCAGCACCTCCACCCCTCGAGTCGTGAGCGCTTCCTCGTTCGAGGCCTCCGCGTCGGAGCTACACATGACCCACGTGGGCACCTCCGGCGCCGTCTCGACGAGGCGAGAGTGCGGCGACAAGCGGAGCCGCGTGTCGAAGACCACGCGAAGCGGGCTTGGTCCCGGGGCATCGCGCACCGTCAGACGCGGGTCGTCGCTGATCGCGGTTCCGATGCCGATCGCCACGGCGTCGTGCCGCGCCCGGAGCGCGTGAACGAGCGCGCGCGCCTCCGGTCCGGTGACCCATTTCGAGAGGCCGCTGCGCGTCGCGATACGACCGTCGAGAGACAGCGCCAGCTTCAGCGTGACGTAAGGAAGGCCACGCGTAATGTGCTTCGTCCATGGTGCGATGAGCCGCTTGGCTTCCGCCTCGCTTACGCCCTCGAGCACCTCGATGCCCGCGGCGCGTAGCCGTTCGATCCCTCCGCCGGTCACGTGAGGGTTCGGATCCAGACAGCCCACCACCACCCGTGCGACCTTCGACGCGAGGATGGCGTCGGTACACGGAGGCGTGCGTCCCTCGTGATTGCACGGCTCGAGCGAGACGTAGAGCGTCGCTCCTTTGGCGTCGCTTCCAGCCTCTCTCAGTGCGACGATTTCGGCGTGCTCTTCGCCCGCGCGCTCGTGGTGCCCTTGCGCGATCTTGCGCTTGTCCTTCACGACGACCGCGCCGACGTGAGGGTTGGGCGAGGGGTGGCCTCCCTGGCCTATCTCGATCGCCTGAATCATCCATGCGTCGTCCTCCGCGTTGGGAGCGCTGAGGGCCGGTTTCGCGCTCGCCTCTTCCGGATCGCCCATGAGGTCTTGCCCGCTCATATCACGTCGGCTCGCGCTTGCGGGTACGCGCGATGCTCTCGAGCTCGGTCATGAACTCGTCGATGTCGCGGAAGGATCGGTACACGCTTGCGAAGCGGACGTACGCGATCTCGTCCACCTTGCGCAGCTCGTGCATGACCTTTTCACCCACCTTCTGTGCGCTGACTTCTTTGTCCCCCGTATCGATGAGATCGCGCTCGACCGCGTCGAGGATCGCTTCGAGCTGCGCGAGCGAGACGGCGCGCTTGTCACAGGCCTTGCGAAGGCCGGCGAGGACCTTCTGGCGGTCGAATGCTTCTCGACGTCCGTCTTTCTTCACGACGAGCGGGACGATCTCCTCGACCCTCTCGTAGGTGGTGAACCTCCGCGCGCAGCTCTCGCATTCTCGCCTTCGGCGCGTGACGTCGCCGGCGGCCCCCAAGCGCGAATCGATTACCTTGCTCTCGAGGTGAGAGCAAAAAGGACACCTCACGGAGTCAGGGCTCGAATCTCGAAATGACCAGCGAACAATTCGTGCCGCCGAACCCGAACGAGTTGTTCAGGGCGTGGCGGATGCGCCGTTCGCGGGCTCGGTGGGGCACGTAGTCGAGGGTGCACCGGGGGTCCGGGTCGACGAGATTGATGGTCGGCGGAATTCTGCCCGAGCTGATCGCCAGCGCGCACACCGCGCTTTCGACGGCGCCGGCTGCTCCGAGGAGGTGACCCATCATCGACTTCGTCGAGCTCACCCAGACGTGGTTGCCTGCCGGTTTCGGCACTGCGTGGTCGCCGAAAACCCGCAGGATAGCCTGCGACTCCCCGACGTCCCCGGGGGGGGTCGATGTGCCGTGGGCGTTGATGTAGTCGATTTGATCGGGTGCGACGCCGGCATCTTTGAGCGCCATCTTCATCGAACGCTGGGCGCCCTCTCCCCCGGGCGCCGGCTGCGTCAAATGAAACGCGTCGCTCGACGCCCCGTAGCCGGTGATCTCCGCGTAGATTCGGGCACCGCGTGCTTTGGCGCGCGAGAGCGCCTCGAGGACCAGCACGCCGCTGCCCTCGCCCACCACGAACCCGTCGCGGCCGAGATCGAAGGGGCGGCTCGCCGTCTTCGGATCGTCGTTGCGACGCGACAGCGCCATCATCGCTTCGAACCCGCCGATCCCTACGGGAGAAACCGTGGCCTCGGCCCCGCCGGCGACCATAACCTGGACACGTCCCCTGCGGATCCACTCCGCCGCTTCGCCGAGCGCATGCGCCCCGCTCGAGCAGGCGCTCGTCGTACAATAGCTGGGTCCGCGGAGACCGTGAGCGATCGAGACCTGCCCGGCGGCCAAGTTCGCGATGATGCCAGGGATCGAGTAAGGGCTGATCTTGGAGGGCCCCTTCTCGAGAAGCGTCTGCTTCGTCTTTTCGAGAGTGATAAGGCCGCCGAGGCCGACGCCGATGAAGCAGCCGGCCTCGTCACGCTCGGCGTCCGTGAGCTCGAGCTTCGAGTCGTCGATGGCAAGCTTGGCCGCGCCGAGAGCGAACGCGGTGAAGCGGTCCATCTCCTTGACCTTCTTCTTCTCGACGAAGCGGGTCGGCTCCCAGTCCTTGACCTCGGCGGCGATATGCACCCGGAAGCCGGTGGTGTCGAACAACGTGATCGGCGCGACGCCGCTCTGGCCATCGAGAAGGGCGGTCCAGGACTCTTCGGTCCCGATCCCGAGAGGCGTTACGAGCCCGACTCCGGTTATGACGACACGTTCCATGAATGAGTGGGCGGGTGGCATAGTACGAGCCGCCCGGCCTGTCGAGGCGACGTGCCGAGGCGGATCCGTGGGTGCCTGTTCCGGGCTCGTTCCGAGCTCGTTCTTGGGGGGCCTTCGCTATTTCTTGGCGTGCTTTTCGATGTAGTCGATGGCGTCCTGGACGGTCCGGATCTTCTCCGTGTCTTCGTCCGGGATGTCGATCTCGAACGCCTCTTCGAACGCGAGGACCAGCTCGACCAAGCCTAGAGAGTCGGCGCCGAGGTCGTCGATGAACGACGACTCTTGTTTAATGTCCTTCTCGTCGACGTCCAGCTGCTCCTTGATGATGCGCTTGACCTCGCTGGCGATGTCCTGAGCCATTCGTGCCTCATATGATGGATGCGTGATTCGAAGGGTGCGGCTAGCGCCTTCTACTCATCCTCTCGGCGAATGCCTAGCGAAAACCCGCTTGACCCGGCTTCGCCCCCTGGCTGAGCAGCGGCGGAGCAGCGCGTCATACGTACATTCCGCCGTTAACGCGCAGAACCTGGCCCGTGATGTAGGCGGCTTCCTCGCTCGCGAGATACACGCACGCCGCGCCGATTTCGCGCGGGAATCCGGTCCGGTTCAAGGGGACCACTTTCAGCATCTGCTCCTTGCTGGCGGCGCTCATTCCGGCGGTCATGTCGGTTTCGATGAAGCCGGGAGCGATGGCGTTGACGGTGATGCTGCGCGAGGCAAATTCGCGAGCGATCGACTTGGTCGCTCCAATGAGGGCGGCCTTGGTCATGGCGTATCCGGTCTGTCCTGCGTTCCCCATTTCGCCGACGACGCTCGACAAGAAAATGATCCTCCCGCTTTTGGAACGCATCATGCTGCGAACGGTCGCGCGCGCACAGGTAAGGGCGCCACGCACGTTGACGTCGAAGAGTTTGTCGAGCTGTTCGTCGTTGAGGCGGAGGAGGAGGCCGTCGATGGCGATGCCGGCGTTGGCGACGAGGATGTCGATCCTTCCGTGCTTCTTGATGAGGGCGTCGAGGGCTTGTTCGGTCGGAGCGGTCTCGGCTACGTCGAAGGCGACGATCTCGGCTTGCCCGCCCTTTGCGAGGATCGCGTCCGCGCACTCTCGAGCAGCCGCTTCGCCCTTCACGTAGTTGACGAGGACAGTGGCGCCCTGTTCCGCGAGGGCCTCGCAACACGCGCGCCCGATTCCGCGCGAGCCTCCCGTCACGAGAGCGATCTTTCCGTCGAGTCGGAACATGGCGAGGTTCTCCAGAAAGGCGCCTCGTACACCAGAAGGGGGGCGGAGTCTTCGTTTGCTTACCAAGAGGATCGCGTCCGGTTCTTTTGGAGTATCCTGCCCGGACATGCGCGGATCCCCGCCGGACCTGCCCGGCAGCTCGACGACCGACTCGCCCGTCGACCGCGCTCTCGCCCTGCTGCTTGCGGGGGAGCGCGAAGCCGCGCTGCGGTGGAGTGCGGCCGAGGTCGAGCAAGACGCGTCCGTGCCGAGCGCGCTCATCCTGACGTGCCGGCTGTTGGCCGAGCTCGGGCGTTCGGAGGCGGCCATCGAGGGGCTCGAGATCAGCGTCAAGCGATCCGTCGACGCCGGGAACCTCCCACTCGCCGTCGCCGCGGTAGCGGACCTTCGAGCGCTAGGGGTACCGATCGACGATCATCTCGACGCCATCGCTAGTGCGTTTTGCAGCACCTCCCCGCGGCTCGCCGGGGCAGAGAGTCCGCACCCGCCGCCGCCCCCCATTCCCGCGCACGTCAACTTCCAACCGCTCAGCTCGTTTCTCGCCGGTCCGGCGCTTCTCTCGAAGGCGACGGGGATCATTCACAAGGCGCGTCAAGAGTACGAGATGCTCGTCGAGACGGAGTCGACGTCGCTCGCGCCCGTTCCGCTCTTCAGTCAGCTCGAGAAGGAGGGGCTCCGAGCGCTCATTGCCGCGTTCGAGATGATTACGGTGCCGGCGGGAGCGGTGGTCATCCAGGAGGGTGAAGAAGGCGCCGAGGCTTATATCGTTGCTCGGGGAGAGCTCGAAGTGCGCCGCCAACCGGGCGAACATGACCGCATCGGCGACGAGGAGGGGGGCGGACCGCCGATTACGCTCGCCCGCCTCACCAACGGCGCACTCTTCGGGGAGATGGCGCTCCTTTCGCGCGCACCAAGAGGAGCCAGCGTCGTCGCGTGCCGCCCGTCGATCTTGCTCGTGGCGCGTCGCGACGCGCTCGAAGACGTCGCCGACGTTCAGCCTCAGGTCGGCGTGGAGCTGGCGGCGCATTGCAGGCGCCGGATGGTAACGAACCTCGTGCGGACGTCGCCGGTGCTCATCGCGGTCGATCCCCAGGAGCGTCCGGCGCTGGTCGAGCGCTTCGAGACGCGCGTATTCGAAAAGGGGGACAAGCTCATCGAGGCCGGCAAAGAGACGAGCGGCCTCCACCTCATCGCTTCCGGCGAAGTCGCGGTCGTCGGGGAGGACGGCGGAGAGTCCTTCGTCATCTCGACTCTCGGCGCGGGCGAGGTGGTAGGGGAGGTGGCGCTCGTGTTGCGCCGCAAGGCGAACGCCGACGTCGTCGCCGTTCATCCCACGGTCACACTGCACCTTCCGCGCGAAGATTTTCTCGCGCTCATCGGCGATCACCCGGCGATCCTCGTCGGGCTCTATACCCTCGCCATTCAGCGTGACGAAGAGACGTCCAGTGTCCTTGCGACGTCGACGACGAGCGTGTCGGAAGACTACATTCTGGTCTGAGAAGCCCGGCGTTTCTCGCCGATACCATCGCGAGAGCGTCGTCGGCATCGCTCAAGATACGGGAAGTATCCTTCGCTCAGCCTCCTAGCTCTCGCTCGGCCTCGACGAAAACCACCGGACTTCTCGCCAAGACCGGCTAGGTAGTTACTCGCACTGGTTACTGATGCAGTCTTGGCCCGTCATGCAATCGGACTGAGTCGTGCATTGCGGAGTGGCCTCGCCCTGCGAGACGCAGATGCTACCGGAGCAGTACGCAATGCGAGCGTCGATGAGCGCGCACTGGTTGCTTGTCGTGCACGTGTACCTGCAGTAGCCGCTCTTGCACTCTTCGGTGGAGAGGCAGTCGCTGTTTGCGGTGCAATCGGGCTTCGGTCGCGTATCGAGCACGCACGCGCCCTGGTCGCAGTAGTCGCCTGTCTTGCACTGCGAGTCGCTCGTGCAGGCGGCCACACAGGTGCCCGCGACGCAGAACGGGTCGGCGGACTTGCAGTCCGCGTTCGACTTGCATGCGGCCGTCGCGCTCGGCTGGCACGTTCCTTTGGTGCAAGTGTCGCCGGCAGGGCACGTGGACGACGTGGTGCAGCCGGGCACGCACTGCCCGTTGTCGCAGAGATCTCCGGCTGCGCACTGGTTCGAGTATTTGCAGACGGCTTTGGTCGGCTGGCAGGCACCAGCGACGCATTGGTCGCCGTTCGAGCAGTCGGCGGTTTTGGCGCAAGGGCATGGACCGTTCGTCCCTCCGCAGGTTACGCAGGCCTTTTGGTAGCACTCTTGGCCGGTCGCGCAGTCGCTCCCCGTCGTACACGGGCACGCGCCAGCATCGCCGGAGCCGCACGCCGTGCACTCATGGTCCGTACACGTCTTGCCGACGTCGCAGTCGCTCGGCTGCGAGCACTGGAGCGGCGATCCTGCGTCTGCGGTTGGAGCCGCGCAGTTGCCCGCCTTGTTGCAGACCGTGCCCTGAGGACACTGCGAGCTCAACGTACAAGTCTCTTCACAACCGCTCGTCGTACACACCGACCCGCTTGCGCAGTCCTTGTCGCTGGAACAGGACACGGCTGCGGGGGGGGCCACGGCCGAGCAGCCGTACCCGTCGCACTGGAAGCACCCGGTGTCGTTGCAGGAGTATCCGCTGCCGCTCCCGGGCCCGCACCCGCTCCACATGACGGCCCCGAACGCCGCGGACGCCAACGCCACTGCGGCAAAACGGCTCGTTGCAGAAAACCACGCAAAATTCATCGTTGCCTCCGGGGCGCCTTCCCCTGTCCCTCTCGTATCCACGCAGCGTGCCACACCCCACGGGCGCTTGCCCATGTCCGTTTCCCCGGCAATCTGCGCAGACGCACATCGTCCCCACCCATGAGATGCGACCAGACTGGCGGGCTCGGGTGTGAACGGGCGTTGATAGTCTGCCGCGCAGGCCCAGAACCCTCGCTCCCTTGACCGGACCCGCTCATTTGACTACGTGGACGAGCGCATGAACCTGCGTCGATTCCTGGTCGCCTCGTGTTTCGCTCTTACGCCCATCCTCTTCGGCCAGGTGGCTCGCGCCGAGGTGCGCGTGGCGGTCGTCGACGTTCAGCGAGCGGTCATGCAGACCGAAGACGGGCTACGAGCCCAGGCGAACCTGAAGAAGCTCTTCGACAGCAAGCAGCAGGAGCTCAATCGCAAGCAGGTGGACCTTCAGAAGCAGAAGGAGGAGATCGAGAAGCAGTCGAAGATCCTGTCGAAAGACGCGATTCAAAAGCGTGCCGACGAGTGGCAGAAGCAGATGGTCGAGCTCCAGACCGTGTACATGGAATACAATAAAGAGCTCGAGAAGAAGCAGAAGGAGATAACCGATCCCATCTTCGAGAGAGTGATGGGGATCGTGAAGCGTCTCGCCACCACCGAGAACTTCGATCTCGTGATCGACAAGCAGACGGTGGCCTACGTCCGGACGGACCTCGATCTCACCGACAAGTGCGTTCAGATCTACAACAGCGGCGGCGCTCCCGCTGCGGCGCCGCCGCCCGCCGGTCCCCAGCCCCCGCCGGCTGCGAAGCCCTAAGATCTGGGCTGCTGCCGTAGCGCGGCGTCTCATGCCTAGGTCCTGCTCGTGACCTGGGACGGTGTCGTTCTTCTTCATCCCGCCACGTTGGGGCAGCACGTGGCGCGCCACGGCGGCGAGCTCCGATCGGACTCGGATCGTGAGGTGCTGCGCTTCGTGCCCATCGATCGCGCGGGTTCGGGCGATCTCACGCCGCTTCTGGCGCGCCGGTTCATCGGCGCTGCGACGGCTGCGGTCGCACGAGGCGCGAGTCTGCTCGTCGAAGCCGGCTTGACGAGCGATCCACGCGTGGCGCAGATGGAAGGCTGGGTCCACCCGTACGCGGCTTGGGCGATGGTCGGCGTCCTCGAAGAGAGCGCGGCGGTACCGCCGCTTCCAGTGGAGCTCGGCGAGTCGGTCACCCTCGGGCAGCACGTCGTGTTCGGCGAGCGCGTCGTCGTCGGCAATCGCGTTCACGTCGGGTCGTCGAGTGTGATCGGCGGGCGAGGCTTCGGATGGACGACCGATCCACATGGGCGCGTCGTGCAGGTGCCGCACCTCGGCGGCGTCGTCATCGAGGACGACGTTTACGTTGGCTCGCTCTGCACCATCGACGCCGGCGTCCTGACGCCCACGGTGCTTCGCCGCGGCGTCAAGATCGACGCACACGTCCACGTCGGGCACAACTGCGAGATCGGCGCCGGAACCTTCATCGCGGCACAGTCCGGCCTCGCGGGATCCGTCACGGTCGGCCGGAACGTCCTAGTAGGGGGTCAGGTCGGGATCGCCGACCACGTTGCCGTGGGCGACGGGGCTCGCATCGGAGCCAAGAGCGGCGTCATCGGCGACGTCTTGCCGGGAGCGACCGTGGCCGGTTACCCCGCAGTTGCGCGTGTCCGTTGGTTGAGAGCGCTTGCCACCCTGTACCGTGCGGGCCCCTTCTTCGAAAAGGAGTAGCTCATTGCACGAGCCAGTCATGGCAGAATCCGCCCCCACTTCGATGCCAGAGACTACGATCGATATCGAGCGAATCCTTCAGATCTTGCCCCATCGGTGGCCTTTCGTCCTCGTCGATCGGGTCAACGAGATCGTGAGCTTCGAGCGGATCCGCGGCCACAAGTGCGTCTCGATGAACGAGCCCTGGTTTCTCGGGCACTTCCCAGCCCGCCCGATCATGCCAGGCGTGCTCATCCTCGAGTCGCTCGCGCAGCTCGGTGGCATCCTCGCGTACGCGAGCGAGCCCTTCGATGCGCGCAATTCGCTCATGTATTTCCTCGGCATCGATAAGGCGAAGTTTCGCCGTCCGGTTACGCCGGGCGACCGTCTAGACCTCGAGGTCTCGGTCATCCACCATCGTACGAACGTGTGGAAACTCAAGGGCGAGGCCTACGTGGACGGCACGCTTTGCGCGCAGGGCGAGCTTCTCGCGAGCGTGGTCGACCGCAACGGCTGATGGGTTCGCGCATCCATCCGACCGCGGTCGTCGATTCGCGAGCCGACCTCGCCGAGGGGGTCGACGTCGGACCGTACGCCGTAGTCGGGGCTGACGTGCAGATAGGACCTGGTTCGTCGCTTTCGGCACACGCCGTGGTGCTCGGGCCCACGACGATGGGCGCCGGAAACGAGGTCCATTCTTTCGCAATTCTAGGAGGATCGCCGCAGCACAAGCGCGCGTTTTCCGGCGAGTCCCGGCTCATCGTGGGCGATCGCAACACGTTCCGCGAACACGTGACCATGCACCGCGGCACCGAGGGGCGGTCGACGCGGATTGGCAGCGACAACTTTCTCATGGTCGGCGCACACGTCGCGCACGACGCGAGCGTCGGCTCGTTCTGCACGCTCGCGAACGCCGTCCAGCTTGCGGGCCACGCCACCGTCGAAGACCACGCTACTTTTGGCGGGCTCAGTGGGGTCGCCCAATTCGTTACGGTCGGGCAGAGCGCCTTCGTGGCTGCCGGTGCCATGTGCGAGCGGAGGGTCCCCCCTTTCGTCATCGTCCAGGGAGATCGCGCCCGTGTGCGCTCTCTGAATGTGGTCGGTCTTCGCAGGCGCGGAGTGCCGGAGGCCTCCATCGTGAAGCTCCAAGCCGCCTTTCGAGTCCTCTTCCGGGGGGGGGCTCCACGCGTGGCTGCGCTTCGAGACGTCCCGCGCGAGGATCCGTACGTTGCGGCTCTGCTCGACGCGCTCCTGGACGCCAAAGCCGAGCCGTGTCCGCGCGGATGAGACTCGATTCCAGCGGAAGATCGAGGCGAATTCGAGAAACCACGTGGGGCCAAAGTGCCGTGGGGCGCGACCCCCATCTCGGTCTCGTGGCGCCCTCGTCTCGTACGACCCTCTCGACGGGAGACATGGGCTGAGGTATTCGGGCGTCGTGCGCGCAGCTCTACGCCCCGTGCAGCCCCCCCCGCGATCGACTGCCAAGCCGCCGGCGTTCGTCCTCGTCGTGGGCTGCGGCCCTTCCCTACAACAGGAGGAGGGCGCAGCTGCGCATTTGCGGCAACTCGGCGCGCATGTCCGGACGCTGGAGCTCTGGGACGACGTGTCGCTGGCCTTCACTTCGGCCGAGGAGTCGGACGTTCGTGCCATCATCATCGAAGCGGGCGAGCGTCCGGATCTCGCGGTCGGCGCGCTCAGGGCCGCCCGGCGCGAGCCACGGCTAAAGACCACGCCGTCGATCATCGCGCTCGTCGCGGGGCAAGTCGCGCGCGTGGAGCCTTCGAGCGGCTTCGACGACTTCATCCTCGTTCCTTACGTCCCGACGGAGCTCTACGCGCGCATTCGCGCGCTCGAGTGGAAGCACAGCGAGTTTCTGACGGAAGAGCGGCTCAAGATAGGGAGCATCGTCATCGACCGCGCGGCCCACGAGGTGACGCTCGACGGTCGGCGCGTGACCTTCACCGCGAAAGAGTTCGCGCTGGTCGCCTTCTTGAGCGCCAATCGAGGGCGTGTCTTCTCGCGTGAGGCTCTGCTCGCGCGGGTGTGGGGCGCGCGCTACGAAGGCGGTGCGCGCACGGTCGACATCCACGTGAGGCGTGTTCGGGCGAAGCTCGGCGACGCTCTGCCGCTCGAAACGCTGCGAGGCGCCGGGTACAAGCTGCGTGCTCCTACCGAGAGCCCCGGCGAGAGTGAGGCGCGGTCCGAGCCCAAGATCGCGGATCGCGGGGACACTCCGCATCCGGTGAAGCATCCGGCTCGGTGAGTCTTCCTATCGCGCTCAGCCTGGGGTGCCCCTCCGGGGTGGGGCCCGAAGTGGCGGTTTTTGCGGCGAGCAGGTCGGCAGAGCGCATCCTTCTCGTAGGCGACCTCGGCGTCGTCGAGCGAGCCGCACGTCTCCAGCGCCTCGACCCCGAACGCTTCGTGCGTGTCGAAGAAGCGAAGGATGCGGCGAATCTAGGACGAGGCCGGATTGCGGTTCTCGAGCCTGTCGCGCCCCTTGGGAAGCGGGACATTCGCTATGGCGCTCCCTCGAGGGCAGGGGGTGCCGCGCAGCTCGCTTGGGTGGATGTCGCGTGCGACGTCACTCGACGCGGCGACGCTCGAGCGATGGTTACCGGTCCGGTGAGCAAGGACGCAATCGCGCGCTCGGGTGCGCCTGGATCACGTCAGTTCCTGGGCCACACCGAGCACATCCAGCGTCGCCTCGGGGCGCGTGAGGTCGTAATGGCCTTCTGCAGCGAGGCGATGAAGACCGCGCTCGTGACGACGCACTTGGCGCTGCGGGACGTTCCTACGGCGATTACGAAGGCCGGCGTCGCGAGCGCGACGTTCTGGCTCGTGGATCTCCTCGTGAGGCTTAGAAAGGGGACGAGGCGGCCCGTGCGTGTCGCTGTCGCCGCGCTCAACCCCCATGCGGGCGAGCACGGCCTTTTTGGGGACGAGGAGCCGAGAATCCTGGTGCCTGGCATCGCGCTGGCTCGCCGTCGCGTTCAGTCGAGCGGTCTTTCCGCTGTACTCGAGGGGCCCGTGGCCGCGGAGACCGCGTTCCGCCTCGCGGCCGCAAAGAAGTTCGACGGCGTCGTGGCGCTCTATCACGACCAGGCCACGATCCCGATGAAGCTCCTCGGCTTCGGAGAGGCGGTCAATGTCTCGCTCGGCTTACCTATCGTTCGAACGAGCGTCGATCACGGAACCGCGTACGACGTTGCGGGCACCGGCGTCGCCGACGCAGGTGCCATGCACGCAGCGATAGAGCTCGCCGCTCGCCTCGCGAGTCCTACGGTTCAGCGGCGCAAGAGCGCGTAGGCGAGAAAGCCCAGCGCGAAGAGGCAGATCCCGAACGCGCTGAGCGTGATCGCAATCGGGACCTTCGTGAGGGTCGGCGTCTTCATCGACATCATCATCTGCGTCGCCGCGACGACGATCGCGCCGAGGCGCTGCTGTGCGCGTTCCCCCTTCTCCGGGTCGTCTTTGAGGGATCGGTACCGTCCGGCGATCTCGGGCAAATGCTCCGTTCGAAGCGCATATTCGAGGAGTGCGGCGTGGACCTTGTCGTCGTCCCACGCGTCGACGACTCGCTGCCAGAGCGCTTCGAGCGCCTCGTCTCGGGTATCGTCGAGAGGCACGTTTCCACGCCTCAACGCACGGGTTCGCGCGCCACGTCACGCGCCAAACCAGGCGCCAAGTCACGGGATAGCCTCGCGACCACGTCGAAGTACGTCTCGCGGTCGTAGGCCTCGTTCAGGATGTGGAAGTCTTTCTGATAGAGGCCGACGCACCCGAACAAATAGGTGCAACCCGTGCACGCCGTCGAGCGGACCAAATAGGCGCTCGACGTGCATCTTTCGCAGTCCACACAGTGGGAGCAAGACAGGCAGCCGATGGCTCGCTCGCAATGCGAGCACTCGGAGCAGTCCCGGCACCCGCGACAATAGTGGCAGCGCGCGACGTTTTTGCAGTCGACGCAGAACGTCGAGCGCGTCGACCGCTCGCACCGCTCGCACGCCAGGCATCCGACGTTGGCGGTCGTGGCTTCGAGGCCGGCCTTGAGTGCCGAGAGACGCGCCTCGAAGTCGCTGCGGTTCATGGTCGGGCGCCGGGCGCGTATCGCGATCCGTTCGGCGCTGCAACGAATTCCGTTTCGTGGCGGTGAGGTGCGATCGGTCCGCGCTCCGAAAGATTCGTCGCCACTTTCTTGTCGTTGTCGCACATGTAGGCGAGTGTACGTGGACTTGGAGGAACCACATGCTGACTAAGTCCATTACTTCGCTCGCTATTTGTGCGCTGGCTCTCTGCGCGGCGCAGCCCGCGGGCGCTGCGGTTCCCGCCGGGACGACCGAAACGACGGCCACCGTCGTCGTCACTCCGTCGGTGTCCGTCTCTCCGGCGACGGTGCCGAGCCGAGCAAAGGGCAGGCACAGAGTCCGAAAGACGTCACCCGTGAGGAACAAGACCGTAAAGGTGGCCGAGCATCACGCCGAGCCGGCGCATACGCCGCTAGCCGCGGCGGTGCTGAGCGCCCCTCTTCGCCTTACGAAGGCGAGCGAGAAGAAAAACGTGCCAGTGGTCACGACGATCATCCCCGCAAAGGAGGAGATCATGGTCGGCGCGCACGTCGACGCCAAGGCGGTTCTTGCGCCTTCGGCCAAGACGCTGAAAGGTCCGGATACGCCGCCGGCCGAAATCGAGGTGAAGACCCAGGGGGGTCGAGCGACCGCCAAGACTGGGAACACGAAGGTGGAGGTCAAGGTCGTCCCGGCGCCAGCGAGCGCGAGCGCAAAGAACCAGGGTGCAAAAGTGTCCGTGACCGAGACAGTAGCCTCTCCTGCGGTCGCCCTGGACGTCCGCACGACGGAGTCCAAGGCCGTGGCCATGAGCGGGGCCAAAGCCTCGGTAGAGAGCCCGCTTCGAACCAAGCTCGCGGTCGCGAAGCCTCCGTGCTTGCATGAAGGCGTCGAGTTCGTCCGTGGCCAAGAAGCAGATAGTTTCTCGCTGACGCGGTGCGACGGCTCCGTAGCGCCCCTCGCCCTCGAGAAGCTCTCGATTCTCGCCCGGCCGGAGAGCGCTCCGCGTCCGCGTGTGGTCGAAGAGCTCGTGAAGGCGAAGGGCCCTGAGATCGCCACCGGAATACGGCGCGTGGATCCGGGTCTCGTCGAGCGGGTCCAAGCGATCGTCGATCACTTCTCCAAGGCTGGGCCGGTGAAGGTCTCGGTCGTCTCGGGCTACCGTCCGCTCAGCTCGGGCAGCTACCATGCTACGGCGCAAGCACTCGATATGCACATCGAAGGGGCTCGCAACGAGGCAGTCGTCGAGTTCTGCAAGACCCTCGCGGACACGGGCTGCGGGTATTACCCGAACAGCTCGTTCGTTCATGTCGACGTGCGCCAACCCGGCACCGGCCACGTCGCATGGATTGACGCGAGCGGACCTGGCGAGGCGCCCCGATACGTCTCGAGCTGGCCTCCTCCGCCCGACCCCGACGTGAAGGTAGCCAGCAAGACGGAAAATGTCGTCGAGAAGCTCGACCCGGAGCTCCCCCCGCTCCCTGCCGACGAGCACCCCGCAGCGCCAAGAGACGCGGCCGCCGTGCTCTCCGTTCCGTTCGATACCGCGAAGTAGGCAGCTAGCACCGTCCGGCAGAAGTTCGGCCGGCGGTTGCCGGCCTCCGTCGCTTCGCGACGGCCGGACGGTACTAGCCCCGGGTTTGTAGGGGCCCAAGCCCCTCTCTCCTCGCTTCGCTCGTCGATTCACCCCCCCATCGGCTCCCGCCGATGGGCCTAGTGCCGCCCTCCACTCCACCCCCGGCAGGACTCTCGCC
>Ga0182024_10005731_pt1 | contig 27659 bp, 24 predicted proteins | sample P32metaG_FD_120480 | JGI IMG/M metagenome (GOLD analysis project Ga0182024, IMG submission 120480) | Permafrost microbial communities from Stordalen Mire, Sweden - P3-2 metaG (Illumina Assembly) | ecosystem: Environmental > Terrestrial > Soil > Wetlands > Permafrost | place: Sweden: Stordalen...
CATCAGGCCCTGCTGGCTGTAGAGCACGTCCAGCATCTCTACCGGGGAGTTGCGGCCCGCGGTGCCGTCGATGGCCAGCGGGATCGTCTTGTCCAGGTAGAGGTACTGGGTCTCGGTGTCGGCCGGGATGTCCTTGATGGTGACCGAGATGCCCACCTGCTTGAGCTGGCTCTGCAGCTGCTCGGCCAGCGAGTCACTGGTGCTGACCGTGCTCAGGGTGATCTTCAGCCCGTGCGTACCCGGCCTGCGCCAGCAGCTGCTTCGCCTTGGCCGGGTTGTAGGGGTACAGGTTGGCCAGCGCCGGGTTGTAGCCCACGAAGCCCTTGGGGAACGGCTGGTAGGAGGCCGCGCCGTAGCCGGAGGCCTGGACCTGGAGGATGGCCTGGCGGTTGATGGCGTAGTTGATGGCCTTGACCACGTCCGGCTTGTTGAACGGCGCGGTGGTGGTCTGGATGTCCAGCTCGTTGACCACCTCGGACGGGATCACGGCGATCTTGAACCCGGCGGCCTTGGCCGACGCGACCTGGTTCCCGGCGATGTAGGCCACGTTGACCTGGCCGGATTGCAGCGCGGCCAGGATCTGCTCCGGCTGGGTGATCGACTGCACGGTGAAGTTGGCCAGGTGGATCTGGCTGGCGTCCCAGTAGCCGGGGTTGCGGACCAGGTCCGCGTGGGAGTCCGGGACGTAGCTGGTCAGCTTGAACGGCCCCGCGCCGACCGGGTGGGTGGGCAGGCTGCCCGGGTCCTTGGTGAACGCGGCCGGGCTCACCATCATCCCGTCCTTGCCGGCCAGCAGGTCAGGTATCTGGTAGTCGACCTCGGTCAGGTCGAGCGTGAAACTGGTCGGGCTGTTCACCACGACCTTGGAGATGACCGCGAGCTCCGAGGCGATGTTGGAGTTCGACTGCTTCTGGCCGCGCTCGATGTTCTCCTTGACCGCCTGCGCGTTGAGCGGCGTGCCATCGCTGAACTTGAGGCCGGGCCGCAGCGTGAACGTGACGCTCTTGCCGTTGGCGGCGTACTTCCAGGACGTCGCGAGGCCGGCCTCGGCCGTGCCGTGCGGGTCGAGCATCGTGATCGAGGCGTAGACCAGGCCCAGGGCGTGCACGTCCCACCCGGCGCTTGAGGTCACCGGGTCCCAGGACGTGGGAAGCTCCCACTCCCAGTTCACGGTGCCGGTCGCCCCGGCCGCGACGGACGAGGATGAGCCGGCCGTGGAGCTGGCGCTGCTGCCGCAGGCCGCGGCGAGCAGGGTGAGCGCGATGGCCGCTGCGCCCGCGAGGGCGCCGCGGCGGGCCGCGCGCCGGGGGGTGGCAGCGTCGTTCCTGGGAGCAGCGCGGCGGACCGCAACGGCGTCTCCGAGGGCAGCGCGGCTGACCGCGCGCCGGGGGAATGGCATCGAGTACTCCTGTCGGGGTGACGGGCCCAGCCACGCCCTCGTGGCCCGGTGCATCCAGCGGCGTAACTGTAAATCAGATAAAATCGATTGGTCAAGTAGGGTTTTCCCTGAAAAGCCAGTCAGGTAGGTGTATCTCGCATGGTCAGACCCCCTGCGGAGCGGCCGGGCACCGGTGTGACGCCAGGGTCCGGTGGGACGCCGAAGCCGGGTGCGGGGCCTCCGGGTGCCGGTGCGGTGGCGGGCTCTGGCGGGGCGGCGCCCGCCGGTGCGGGGACGGGCGCGGCGCCTCCGGGCGGCGGTGCGGCGGCGGGCTCCGCTGGGGCGCCCGCCATCACCGGGGGCCCGGCTGAGGCCGCGGATCAGGCTGGCACCCGGATCATGAACGGCCGGGCGCTGCGGCGCGCGCTGCGGGACCGGACCGAGATCGGGCTGCTCGACGTGCGCCCGGAGGGCCTCTTCGCCGAGGGTCATCCCCTGTTCGCGGCCTCGTTCCCGCTGGGCCGCCTGGAAGCCGACGTGCTCGACCGGCTGCCCCGGCGCTCGGTGCCCCTGGTGGTCTACGGCGACGGCGACCGGGACGCCGCCGCGGCGGCGGGCCGGCTCCGGAGCCTGGGGTACTGCGACGTGTCACTGCTGGACGGCGGCCTGGCCGGCTGGGTGGCCGGGGGCGGGGAGCTCTTCCGGGACGTCAACGCGCCCAGCAAGGCGTTCGGGGAGCTGGTGCAGGCCACGGCGGGCACGCCGGCCATCGCGGCCCCCGACCTCCGGGCCCTGCTCAGCGGCGGCGCTGACGTGGTCGTGGTGGACGCCCGGCGGTACGAGGAGTACCACACGATGAGCATCCCGACCGCGGCCAGCGTCCCCGGGGCCGAGCTCGTCCTGCGGGCCGGCGCGCTCGCCCCCGACCCGGCCACCCTGGTCGTGGTGAACTGCGCCGGGCGCACCCGGAGCATCATCGGGACGCAGTCGCTCATCAACGCCGGGCTGCCGAACCGGGTGGTGGCGCTCCGCAACGGGACGATTGGCTGGACACTGGCCGGGCTGGAGCTGGACCACGGCCAGGAACGCCGGGCTCCCGGGGTTCCCCAGGCGGCCGCCCGGCGGGCGGACAGGGCGGCCTGGGACGTGGCCAGGAAAGCCGGGGTGGGCCGGATCAGCGGCCCCGCGCTCCGGTCCTGGCTGGAGCGCGGGGACCGGACCATCTACCGTTTCGACGTCCGCTCCCCCGAGGAGTACGCCGCGGGTCACCGGGCCGGGTTCCGGTCAGCCCCGGGCGGGCAACTGGTGCAGGAAACCGACTGGTTCGCCCCGGTCCGGGGGGCGCTCGTGGTGCTGGCCGGCGACGGCGGGCGGGCCGCCATGACGGGGTCGTGGCTGGCCCAGATGGGCTGGGAGGTCGCGGTGCTAGAGGAGGGCGGCGCAGGCCCGGCGGGCGAGGCGGTCGAGACCGGGCCGTGGGCCCGGGCCTGGCCGACCCCGCCGGAGGTGCCGCTGGCCGGCCCGGACCAGGTGGACCGCTGGCTCCGCGACGGCGAGGCGGCGGTCGTCGACGTCGGCTCCAGCCGCCGGTTCCTGGCCGGCCACGTGCCCGGCGCGGCCTGGGCGCTGCGCAGCGACCGGTACCGCGCCGCACGCCCGGAACCTCCCGGCCGGCCGGAACGTCCCGCCCGCCCGGGGCGGCTGGTGCTGGCCAGCGAGGACGGGATGCTGGCCCGGTTCGCCGCAGCCGACGCGCAGGCTGTCCCCGGCACCCGGGTGGCGGTCCTGGCGGGCGGGACCGCTGCGTGGGCGGCATCGGGGCGGCCGCTGCAGTCCGGTCCCGGCGAGATGCTGTCCCCGCGGATCGACGTCTACCGCCGGCCGTACGAGGGCACCGGCGTGGATCCCGGCGCCATGCAGGCCTACCTGGACTGGGAATACGGGCTCGTGGCCCAGCTGGCGCGGGACGGCACGCACGGCTTCGCCGTGCTGACCTGACCAGCCCGACCCTTGTTCGGGGCCGCCGCCGCGGTCATACTCGATTTTGCGGATCAGAAAACTAGAGAATACCGTCGGCACGCCCCCGTCATCCCCCGGGCGTGAGATCACGAGAGCAGGCGTCCCCGCCTGAGCCTGTCCCCCGCACGATCCTGCCCCCCGCCTGAGCCTGCCCCGCCTGAACCACCGGAGGACCCGCGTGCCTGCGCCGTTCCGTCTCGGCTTCCTGTCCCACCTGCACGGCCCGCAGCAGCCCAGCCGCCTGTACCTGGCCGCGGAGGAGAACTGGGATCCGTATCACAGCGATACCAGCTGGCGGCTCGTCCCGACCTGGGGCGCCGTCCTCCGGGCGGTCACGCTGCCCGAGGTCGGCGGCGACACGATCTGGGTCGACGCCGGCCTGGCCTACGACGCGCTCCCCGACGACGCCCGGCAGCGCCTCGAGGGCCGCTTCGTGACCCATGATTACCGGGCGGCACTGGCCGGCGCCGGGCATGACTACCCGATCGTGGCCCACCCGGTGGTCCGCACGCACAGGGAGACCGGCCAGAAGATCCTCTGGGCGAACTTCTCCCAGCACCCGTGGATCGTCGGCCTCGACCACGCCGAGAGCCGCGAGCTGCTGTCCATCGCGCACGACCAGTACCGTAAGCCGGAGTTCCAGGTCCGCTTCAGCTGGCGGCCCGGCTCGGTCGCGTTCTGGGACAACCGGGCGGCCGTGCATTACGCCGTGCGCAACTACGGCGACTTCCCCCGCCTGCTGGAGCGGATACTGATCGCCGACGAACCTCAGTACGCCGACCTGTAGCACAAGACGGGGCAGGGTGGACCTTCAGCTGACCGGCAAGCGGGCCGTCGTCACCGGCGGCAGCCGCGGCATCGGGTACGCGATCGCCAGCGCCCTGGCCGCCGAGGGAGCGGACCTCGCCCTGCTGGCCCGCGATCCGGCGCGGCTCGACCTGGCCGCGCGGCAGCTGGCGGCGGCCACCGGCCGCCGGGTACTGGCCCTGCCCGCCGACACCACCGATGACGCAGCGGTCCGGGCCGCCATCGCCCGGGCCGCCGGCGACCTGGGCGGCGTCGACATCCTGGTCAACAACGCCGCCGAGCCGGGCGCCCGGGGCTCGCCCCGGACCCTGGCCGACGTGGACGACGCCGGCCTGCTCGCGGCGATCGACACCAAGGTGCTCGGCTACCTGCGCTGTGCCCGCGCGGCGGCGCCCTACATGATCGACCAGGGCTGGGGCCGGATCGTCAACATCAGCGGCCTGGCCGCGCGCAGCGTGAGCTCGCCATCCGGGTCGATCCGCAACGTCGCCGTCGCAGCCCTGACCAAGACCCTCGCGGATGAACTGGGGCCGTCGGGCATCAACGTCACCGTGGTGCACCCGGGCCTGACCGCGACCGAGCGCACCCCGGCCATGATCGCCAGCCTGGCCGCCGCCCGCGGCATCACCGAGGCGGAGGCCGAGGCCAGCCTGGGCGCCGGCAGCAGCACCGGCCGCATCATCACGGCGGCGGAGGTGGCGGATGTCGTCGTCTTCCTCGCCTCGCCACGCAGCGTGGCCATCAACGGGGACGCCATCGCCGCCGGGGGCGGGGCGCCGGGCGCCATCCACTACTAAGCCGGCCCGCAAGCAAACTGTCACGGGGCCCCGCCGGGCCGCCGGCCCGTCAGCCTGCCGGGCCGCGAGAAAGCCCCGGCTTTTACCCGGCCATTCCGAGCCTTTACCTCAGCCCTGGGCGAGATGCGTGAAAAAGGACAGAATGCCCGTAATCCATGAATGCACGTCATTACCGGCCCCGGCGGGCGTGGACACAACCCATACGACGACCAGGACTCCCACGATCCAGCCTGTTAGCTTCGCCAGCACGCGTTTCCCCTCCGCTCAACGCTGCAGGTGCCTGGACGCCGCCTTCCGGTGGGGCGCGCAGCAGTAGCGACCGCGAGCGCCCGCAACCGAGCAGGTCAGCGCCCCGTGCCAGAATCCAAGTTGATCACGCACAATAAAACGGCGCAAGGATAATCCGGTAAAGAACGCCAGGAGCTTTATCGCATTAGGCACACACCTGCCAATACCTGGCCGCGTTATCCGGGACCGGCACCCAAAGCCGGGCCCTTCCCCGGCAGTAAAGGCCAGGCGGGCACTTTCACGTAAAGCGTCGGGTGCACGGCAATCGCTGGCCGATTCCAGGCACCGGCGAGACCCCCGGTCATCCACGCTGCCCGTCCGTGTCTTCATGTTTCGCCCCCTCAGCTGAGGTATGATTTCATGAAGCAGGGGTGACGCGCAGTGGGCAGGGAGGTCACGATGACGGCACGGGTCCTCACCGCGGACCAGGCGGCCGGCCGGCTGGCCGAACTCGGCCTGAGCATCGACCTCGTCGAGCGGGTGGTGCGCCGGGCCGACGCCGAGGCGGCCTTCTGCACCCCGTTCGATCCGCCGATCATGGAAGGCCTGACCCGCTGGGCCCGCACCAACCGCTTCCTGCGCGAGGAGCTCGTCCCGCTCGGCTGGCGGTTCGATAATCCCCGGAACCTGCCGCGCACGATCCATCCCGGCGGCCAGTTCGCCATCGTGGCCACCACCGGGGACGACGTCACCGGCCTGGCCGGCCTGCTGGCTGGCCCCAAGTACGCCAAGGGATACGCCACCGCCCGCGCGGTGGAGGTGAACGAGCAGCTCACGCTGGACTTCGGTGACTTCGACCCCGGCCTGCCGCCGCGTGATCACCTGCTGACCTGGCTGCTGCTGTTCCGCACCGGCGACGACGGGTTCCACGCCGAGCTCTCGCTCCCGGACCGCATCGACGACGGCCGCATCACCCGCTGGGCGGAGCGGATCCTCCTGCCCGTCTTCCCCCAGGGCGAGATCCGGGTTCCGGACGGGCTGGCCTCGCCTGACCCGGCCGGGGACCGGGGCATCGTCGTCGAGGTAAGCCGGCTCTGATGCCGCGCGGACAGGCGGCGGTCCTGACCCCGTCCCGGCTGGCCATCGCCCGCAAGCGGCGGGGCCTCACCCTGACCCAGCTGGCCGGGCTGACCGGGCTGAGTACCCGCAGCATCTCGCTGTACGAGAACGGCCACACCGAACCCTCCCCCGACACGCTGCGCCAGCTGGCCCTGGAACTTGACGTGTCCCCCGGGTTCCTCGGCGCGCCCGACCTGGACGAGATTCCCGAGCAGGCGGTGAGCTTCCGGGCCCTGAGCAAGATGACCGCCCGGCAGCGGGACCGGGCGCTGAGTGCGGGCCGGGTCGCGCTGATGATCAACGACTGGATCGACACCCGGTTCCGGCTGCCGGACACCGACATCCCGGTCCTCACCGGCCATGATCCCGAGGCCGCCGCGGAAGTGGTCCGGGCCCGCTGGGGGCTGGGCGAGCGCCCGGTCAGCAACGTCCTGCACCTCCTCGAATCCCGCGGGGCGCGGATCTACTCGCTGACCCCCGAGAACACCGAGCTGGACGCCTTCTCGCTGTACTGGCAGGGGCGGCCGTTCATCTTCCTGGCTACCGGCAAGAGCGGCGAGCGGGGCCGCTTCGACGTCGCGCACGAGCTGGGCCATCTGGTCCTGCACGGAGAGCACCAGGTGCCCAGCCGGCCCGCGGCCGAGGCCGAGGCCAACCGTTTCGCGGCCGCGTTCCTCATGCCGCGGGCCAGCGTCCTGGCCGCGGGGCTGCGCGACGCGACCCCGGCCCGGATCGTGGACGCCAAGCGGGCCTGGAAGGTGTCGGCCATGGCGCTGGCCCACCGGCTGCACGAGCTGGACCTGCTGACCGAGTGGGGCTACCGGACCGCGTGCGTGCAGCTGTCCCGGCTCGGCTACCGCTACAGCGAGCCGCAGGGCATCGAGCGCGAATCCTCGCAGCTGCTGGCCAAGGTGTTCCGGGCCATCCGGGACGGCGGTGAGACCCCGGCCACGATCGCCGGGTCGATCGGGATCAGCACCCACGAGCTCCAGTCGCACGTGTTCGGCCTGACCCTGACCGCGGTGGCCGGCGACGGCCAGACGGTGACGGGCCCGCCCCGGCACGGCCTGCGCCTGGTCCCCCCGCCCGGCTGAGACCCGCCCGCTCAGACCCGCCGGCCGTCTCTGGGGGCCGCCGGTTACCAGAGGTTGTGCTGGGCGGCGATCGGGTCGCCGGGCCACTCGTGCATCGCGTCCAGGTTGTCCTGCGCCGGGTACTTCGCCGCGGCCGGGCCGTCGGCGAACCCGTGCAGCAGGTTGGTCGTCACCTGCCTGGTGAACTCGCCCGCGTGCTTGGTCAGGCCGAACAGGCGCAGCCCGTTGCTGGTCGCCACCCAGCGCATGGTGCCGGCGTTGAACACGCCCGCGCCGCGGTGGGTGTAGTAGGCCGAGTCCGAGTAGCTGTTCACGCCGCGGCAGGTCAGCGGCGAATGGGAGAGCACCTCCATCGGCCGCTCGACCGGGTAGACCGGGTTGACCCGGTCATACTCGATGCCGACCAGGCCGGTGAACCTGGTGCCCTTCCGGACGCCGGTGCGCCCGTAGATCCAGCTGGACGGCGACACGACCATGTAGTCGGCGGTGACCGGGTTCGACTCGTACAGCGTCCCGGTCAGGGAAGATTCCGGATCGGGGACGGGCGGCTCGCGCCAGTCGCTGGTCACCAGGGCATTGTTCTTGCCGTACATCGGGTCCTGCAGGTAGCTGGTCTTGTAGCAGATGACCAGGCGTCTTTGTCCCAGCCTGGTGCTGGCCATCCGGGTCCGCCGGAACATCGTGTTCGCGCCCATGAACGCGATGTTCGTGCCCGCGTCCCGGGCCGCCGTGACGTGGGCCCGTTCCTGCGGGGTCCAGTACTCGTCGTGGCCCGGGGTGAACAGCGCGTGCGCCCCGTCCAGCAGGTGCGGATCCGCGTCGATGTCCATGCTGGTGACGTAGGCCAGCGGCAGGCCGGACCGCTCGGCCAGCTCGATGGTCTTCCGCTCGTGGTAGAGGAACATGTACGCGCCGTTGGCGTCGTAGGGCCGGTCCAGGCTGACCGCCAGCGACCGGTTGCTGTAGTCGGCGACCCCGCCCGGCCCGTTGTACAGGTCGTAGCCACCCCACGTGTTGTACGCCTGCCAGGTCTCGACCCCGTTTTTGATAACGGTCTTACCGGCCGTGCTCGAGGACCGGACGGTGACCGGCACGAACCGCTGGGCCCCGTTCTCCGCGTCGAGCCGGAGCAGGTAGGAGCCCTCGGGCCAGTCGTGAGTGGGCACGGTCAGCGACGGCTCCCACTTGGCTTCCACGGTGTTCGTGGGCTTGACCAGGTCCGGCTGGCGCTGGCGGTGCCCCTTGACCGTGGCCGACTTCCACAGCAGCCGCGCCTCGTCGCCCTTGTACCAGCCCATCCGGAACGCGCTGACCCGGAAGGAGCGGGCCGTGGTGGAGACGTATAGGGTGACCGGCTCGCCGGGCAGCACGCTGGCCTGCCCGGCGTAGCCCACGATGGCGTCCGGCGCGCCGAGGTGCCTGACGTTCCAGTGCGGGTCGCCCGGGAGGTCGTTCTCGGCGACCGGGCCGCGCGCCTTCGCCTGCGCGGCCTGGTCCTTGGCCTGCGCGGTGCTCCCGCTGCGCCCGGTGGCCCTGGCCGCGGCGCTGCACGCGGCCGCGCCGACGGCCGTGGCGGCGGCGGCGATGCCGAAGAATGCCCGCCGCGAGTAGCGCGCGTACTGAGAGGGCAGTCCCATGCGGTCCATGATGGACCTGCGCCCGCCGCGCCGGTGGCAACGGGGCCGATACGCATGAGCCGGATGACTTTTCTTGACCATTCTGATACTGGGCCCGGGGCGCGGCTCCCGCAGCAGGCTGACTGCGCCGGGACGGGCCCTCCGCCGCGCCGGTGCCGTGAATCGGTACTGGCCGCGCACCGGGGGATGCCACAATCCGGACATGCTCCCTGGCGCCACCGATTCCGCTGATGACCCCCTCGAGCAGGATGCCCCTGACCACCCGGTCGACGACCCGGCCATCGTGTGGTGGTTCCTGGGCGATGGGGACCGGGCCAACCCGGCCACCGACCTGCGCACGTTCACGATCGGGAACCTGGTCCAGCCGCTGGTGGACGGGCGCAGCTACTTTGCCCGGCTGCACACCGAGCTGAACGCGACCGAGCCGGGTGACCAGGTCTACTTCCTGGATTTCCGCGGCGACCTGGACGAGCTGCTCGGCGGGCCGGGCTCGGCGGTCGGTGACGTGCTCGGCCGGGCGGCGCGCCGCGGGGTCAAGGTCTTCGGACTGCTCTGGCGCTCCCAGCCCAAGGCGCTGCGGCAGTCCGAGGAAACCAACGCGGAGTTCGTCCGCGAAATCGATGACGACGGCGGCCAGGTCCTGCTCGACGCGCGGACCCGCCGGGCGGGCAGCCATCACCAGAAGCTGGTGGTGATCCGCCACCCGGGCGCCCCGGGCCGCGACGTCGCGTTCGTGGGCGGAATCGACCTGGGGCACAGCCGCAACGACGACTCCCAGCACGAGGGCGACCGGCAGGCAATGGATTTCCCGGACAGCTACGGCCTGCGGCCACCGTGGCACGACATCCAGGCCGAGGTCCGCGGGGCCGCCGTGCACGACCTGGAGCACACCTTCCGGGAACGCTGGTACGGGAGCAGTGTCCTGGACCTGCCCAGCCCGGTCCGCCAGCTTTACGACCGCGCGTACCACATGGGCGCGACGACCAGCCGCCCGCTGCCCGAGCCGGTCCCGGACGAGAGCATGCCGCGCGGCACGCACGCGGTGCAGGTGCTGCGCACCTATCCGGCCCGGGTGCGCCGCTACCCGTTCGCGCCGCACGGGGAGCGCAGCATCGCCCACGCGTACCGCAAGGCGTTCACGCGGGCGCGTTCCCTGGTCTACCTGGAGGATCAGTACTTCTGGTCGCGGCCGGTGGCCGGCCTCATCGCCTCGGCGCTGCGGTCCAGCCCGGGGCTGCACGTCATCGCGGTGGTGCCCCGGTACCCGGACAACGACGGCCCGGTGACCCGGATGCCCGGCCTGATCGCCCGGCACGACGTGGTGCGCGCCTGCACCGCCGCGGGAGGCGACCGGTTCGCGATCTACGACCTGGAGAACCACCACGGCAACCCGGTGTACGTGCACGCCAAGGTCGTGGTCGTGGACGACGTCTGGGCGATGGTCGGGTCGGACAACCTGAACCGGCGATCGTGGAGCCACGACAGCGAGCTGTCGGTCGGCGTGCTGGACGCGGAGCGGGACACGCGGGAGCCGCGCGACCCCGGCGGGCTGGGGGACGGGGCCCGGGTGTTCGCGCGGGACCTGCGCCTCCGGCTGTGCCGCGAGCACCTGGACCGGGACCCCGATGACGACTCCGGCCTGCTGGGCCCGGAGGAGACCTTCACGGCGTTCCGGCGGCAGGCCGGGGAGCTCGCCGCCTGGCATGACGGGGGCGGCGCGGGGCAGCGGCCGCCGGGGCGGGTGCTGCCGCATCGGACCTGCCGCCCCACGGCCGCGCAGCGCCTGTGGGCCGCGCCGCTGTACCGGCTGGTGTATGACCCCGACGGCCGGCCGCTGCGTGACCGGGTGCGCGGCCGGCTCTGACGTGCGCACCGCACGCGATCCGGCACCAGACAACCTCCGGCCATGTTCGAGCGTCTGCTGAGGTACCAGCGCCGGGACCGGACCGTCCCGGCGGTAGCCCGCGCGGGCCGGCGGCCTGGCCCGCGTACCAGATGGATGGTGGGACATGAGATGGTGCCGGTCCTCGCGGCCGGGCCCGGTCAGCCTGGCGGCCGCGGCGGCCGTGCTCTGCGCCGGGGTCACCGGGGCCGGGGTGCTCGGCGCCGCGGTGTTCGGGGCCGCCACCCCGGCCCTGGCGAAGTCCATGGCCGGCCGGCGCGCTGGCGCGGGCCCGATCGCGGTGAGCTGCGTCTCCCCCGCGCACCCGAAGCTGGCGGCCCGGATCGCGGGGGGCATCCACGCCGCGCTGAGCGGCCGGGCTTCCTCAGCGGCCCTGCGGGTGTACGACAAGAGCGAGGACCTGAACTGCTGGCTCAACGCCACGACGCATTTCGACTCGGCCAGCGTGGTCAAGGTCACCATCCTCGGCACCCTGCTGCGGGAGGCCGAGACGCAGCACCGGCAGCTGACCCCGTCGGAGGTGCGCCTGGCCCGGCTGATGATCACCCAGTCGGACAACGACGCCGCCTCGGCCCTGTGGGCGCACGTGGGCCGCGGCCGCCTGCGCTACTTCCTCGCCCGGGCCGGGATGAAGCAGACCCAGCTCGGCCCGGGCGGCTACTGGGGCCTGACCCAGATCACCGCGCACGACGAGCTGCTGCTGATGAACCTGCTCATGTACCCGAACACGGTGCTGGACGCGGCCTCGCGGGCCTTCGCGCTCAACCTGATGGCCCAGGTCATCCCGTCCCAGCGCTGGGGAGTCCCCGCCGGTGCCCCCGCTGACCTGACCGTGCACGTGAAGAACGGGTGGCTTCCGCTGGCTGCGCACGGCTGGCGTATCCACAGCATCGGCTGCTTCACCGGGCATCAGCGGGGTTACAGCATCGTCGTCCTCACCGAGGACAACCCGACCATGGCGTACGGCATCACGACCATCGAGCGGGTCGCGCAGGTCATCCACCGCCAGCTCAACCCGGCCGCGGCCGCGTTCCGGCCGCCGTCCGCCCCGGCGCCGTCGTGGGGCAGGCCTGACGAGAAGATCCCGCCTGCCCTGGGGGGCCGCTGACCCTGTGGGTGCGGCCGGTGACCCTGGCCAGGGGCCGGGGGCCGGCCGCCCCGAAAAATTTCTCGGGAACCAGGGGAACCAGCGTGGCGGCACGGCACGTCTAAGCAAGTGCCTCTTCCCACCTGGGGCGCATGGTGAATGGTCGCCCGCAGGGCCCGGCAAACAGCGCACAGTTGCCGGGCCGTGCGGGCGACGTCGTCTGCGCGGCGTCCGGGTACGCGAACTCCCCGCCCCGGCGGCTGGCTCACCCTCCGCAGCCCCCTCCCCGGACAGTGATCGCCGAGCGGGACGCGACCGGGCAGGGCCGTAACTCCGGCCGGTCAGACCAGGCAGAGAGTTCCGGCCTGCCCCGCGTGCGGGGATAATTCCGGGAGGCCGGTGCCGGGCGCGATGGCGGGGGGCCGGTCCAGCCGGCGGAGCCCGGTGCGGTGCCGCTCGGCCAGGTCCAGGTAGGTCTGGACCGCGTACTTGATCCAGGACTGCTGGCGCAGGCCCGCGTCGGGCCGGATGGTGGCAGGGACGCCGATGGCGAGGGCCCCCGCGGGGACGGTCATGTCCTCGAGGACCAGCGCCGCCGCTGCTACCACCGCGCCGGCCGCCACCCGGGCCCGGTTGAGGACCAGCGACCCGGAGCCGATCAGGCAGCCGTCTTCAACCACGCACCCTTCCAGGTGCGCCCGGTGACCGACGACGCAGTCCGCGCCGATCACCGTGGGGTGCTCCTCGGTCGTGTGCACGATCGTGCCGTCCTGGACCGACGTCCGCTCCCCCACCCTGATCAGGCCGTGATCCCCGCGCAGTACCGCTCCCGGCCATACCGACGCCCCGGCGGCGAGTTCCACCGCACCGATCACCACGGCGTCCGGATGAACGAAGGCCTGCGGGTCGATCACGGGCGCAGCGTAGTCCAGCGCATAGATCGGCACAGCGTCACTCCCCCAGAGTGTGTCTGTGGCCCGCGACGGCGCGGCCACATGTCCCGGCCCCATCAATACGTCACAGTGGCCGAAACCAGGATTACACGGGCATGACGCATCGGCACCGGCCCTCACCACAGAAGTTGATCAGTTCACCCGGGGTAACCAGCGCGTCCTCAGTTTCCGGTGTCCCGGGCCGGGGTCACCACCCGCCCGCGAGGGTCCCGGCGCTGGCCATCCCCAGGCCGGCGCTGGTCATCGTCAGCCAGCCACCAGCGGCCTTTCGGCCCCCCACCGTCGCCTTTTCCCGGCCAACCAGCCTGCCCATTCCGGGTTTTACGGCGACGTTACGCATTGATACGAAGAAGAAACAGCGCGGTGATCAGGGCCTCGGACCGGTTTTCCGTACCAGCGGATCACGTGGGACATCAAGGCCAGAAATGGCCGGGCCAGTATTCCCCGCCGTTTGGCGGGATATCCATCGCTCGCAGGGAATCACGTCTCAATTCCGTACACCGCACCTCCCGTACCCCGCGACGGCCGCCGGTCCGGTGGTGTGAGCGCCCCCACACCAGCCCTGCTTGGCAAACCACGCACGCTGCACGGTATAGTAAGCACACGTACCCAGCATCCTTAGGAGAGCAGCATGGCCGAGACCCGCACCACCATCCAGGAAGTCCAGACCGAGATCCTGGACGCCGTCCGCAAGGGCCAGGAGGCCGTCGTGGACGCGACCAGGCACATGACCGGCACGATCCACTCGATCGTCCCGGCCATCCCCGTCCCCAGCCTGCCGTACGCCGACAAGCTGCCCAAGCCCGAGGAGCTCGTGGCCAGCGCGTACCGCTTCGCCGAGCAGCTGCTGGCCAGCCAGCGCTCCTTCGCCGAGCGCATGCTCGAGGCCGCCCGGCCGGTGACGACAGGCAAGAACGGCACCATGCCCCCGAAGAACGGAACCACCCGCCCGAAGAACGGCACCACGCCCCCGAAGAACGGCTCGGCCACCAACTGACCTGGCCTGACGCGAGCCCGCGCGGTAACCCGGATGCCCGGGGCACCGCGCGGCCGTGCGCTTACTATAGTTAGCAGCAGTTGCACACTGGCCAGCCAGCTGCACCGCCCCGGCTGGCCGCACCGTCTCGGGCCCTGGAGGACCTGATGCCAGAACCCTGGGACACGCAGCGCGAAGCCCTCGGCGCCTTCATCCGCAGCCAGCGCAAGCTGGCCAACCTGTCGCTGCGCCAGCTCGCCGAGATGACCAGCCTGTCCAACCCGTATCTGAGCCAGGTCGAGCGGGGGCTGCACCAGCCCTCGGTGCGGGTACTCAGGCTCATCTCTGACGCGCTGAACGTGTCGGCGGAAACCCTGCTCACCCAGGCCGGGCTGCTGGATGGCGACCGGCCCGGCGCCGGGCCGGCGGGCCCGGCCGGCGCCGGCCGTCCAACTGTGCCCGGGCCTGACGCCGAAGCGGCTATCCTCGCTGATCAGCGGCTCACGGATGAGCAGAAGAACGCACTGATCACGGTGTACCGGAGTATGCTGCGCTCGGAATAGGTGCTTTTGACCTCGTCCGCCAGGAGTGACACCAAATCAAGTGGATCGTCGCTTTCAGGGCCGTCGGTGTAACCAAGAAGTTACCTATATCTCGCCCTCCGGTCAGCGCGGGGGGACGGCCATGTCTATAATTCCTATATGGTAACAGGGGAACCTCGCTTGCCTACGCTGCTCCCGCGCCCGGAAGAGTCAGAGCTTGCCATCGCACCGCCTGTCCCCGAGCCCGGGTACTGGGCCGGCGCGTCCAGTGCGGCTGTGGGGAACGACGCGATCTATATCGCCTACCGGATGCGGCGCCCGGTCGGCCGCGGCCGCGGTTACGGCGTCACCGTGGCCCGGTCCGAGGATGGCGTGCACTTCGAGCCGCTGCTGACCATCGGGCGCGAGCTGATCGGCACCGAGTCGCTCGAGCGGCCTTCCCTCGTGCGCACCGAGACGGGTACCTGGCGGCTGTACCTGAGCTGTGCCACCCCGGGCACCAAGCACTGGCGGGTGGAGCTGGTCGAGGCCACCCATCCGAGTGGGTTCGACGCGCTGACCAGCCAGGTGGTGCTGCCCGGGGACGTCAAGACCGGGGTCAAGGACCCGGTGATCACCCACCGCGACGGGCTCTGGCAGCTGTGGGCGTCGTGCCATCCGCTGGCCGATCCCGACGAGGCCGACCAGATGGTCACCGATTACGCCACGAGCGCGGACGGCAAGAACTGGACCTGGCATGGGACCGCGCTGAACGGGCGGCCGGGCTACTGGGACTCGCGCGGCGCCCGCGTCACCGCGGTGACGTACACCGGGGCCAGCATCGTCGCCTACTACGACGGCCGGGCCAGCGCCGCCGAGAATTACGAGGAGCGCACCGGCATCGCCACCGGGAGCGACCCCGCCGCACTTACCCCCATCGGGAATGCCCCCTCGGCCGAGTCGCCCTACGGAGGCCGCGGCCTGCGCTACCTGGACCTCCTGCCGCTCGGCGACGGCAGCTACCGGCTGTACTACGAGATGAGCCGGCCGGACGGCTCGCATGAGCTGCGGACGGAGCTGCGGTCCGCGCTGGAAGCGTAACCCCGCCCAAGCCTGGTCACGGACAGCCCCCGTACGGGCGCTAATCCGTACGGGGCTGGCCGTTACGGGCCTGGCGCTGCCCGACCGGGCGGTCGCCGACCAGCCCGCCAGACCTCTCCCGGGGCTGCAGCCAGTCGCTGAATTCCGCCTCGGTGACCTTCTCCAGCAACCGGATGTCGGACTCAAAGTACGGCAGGAGCGCCTGCCGCTGCTCCCAGGTCAGGGGCTGGCGGGGCCGGGCATTGCGCTGCAGCATCCGCTCCAGCGGGCTGGTCAGCGCCGTCCCCGTCGTGCCCGGCAGATGCCGGCTCGCTGCCGCGGCCGCCCGGATCACCGAGGACACGGCGCGGTGCCCCAGCGAGCCGGCCGGGTGCGCGGTCACGTTCTCCCTGGGCACCTCGGTGACGACCCCCTGCTCGACGCCGAGGAACCCGCAGATCTGGTCCAGCGTCTGCACCGGGGCGTCAACCAGGTCACGGTAGCGGAGCACCAGCACCTGCCCCTTCGGGAACACCGTGTACAGGTGCTCGAGCTGCTCGCCGTACCGGCCCAGGCGGGTGTAGTGCCAGAAGTGCGCCCAGCCCGCCGCCACCCGGCGGTCCTCATCCGCGCAGGCCTTGACAAAGTCCCCGATGGGGTCGAGGCCGGCCGACCACAGATGCGTCCAGTTGGAGTGGGCCCGCTCCACCGGGTCGCGCAGCATCGCGATCATCTTGACGTCCGGGATCAGGTCCCGGATCCGGCGCTGCGCCGTGCGGTCATAGAGGTAGAACGGGGTGGACTCGGCCCGCAGCTGGCCTGCCGGGGCCGCCGCGAACAGGCCCTCGTAGTCCTCCCGGCGCCACACCTGCTCCCGCCAGGTCGGGATGTCGCCGGGACCGCCGCCCTTGCTCGGGGGCGGCCCATCGGTCAGGAAGAACTTGGGCTCCTTCACGGGCGACATGTACAGCGCGGGATGCGTGGCCAGGGCCGCATGAAGTGCCGTGGTGCCGGCTTTCGGGGCACCAATGATCAGGAAGTCCGGCAGAGGCATGAGGGCCTCCTTCACGTGAATGTGCTCCTGTGCACGTCCTCGGGCTTTCCGGAGCGAGGGGGGAATTATCCCGATCAATTTAGTAGAGTATGTGAAGCACGTTTACCGGTCAATGCCGGGGCCCGAAGCTACCCGACCGGGCCTGCGTCCCGGTCTGCTGGCCGGGCGCTCCCCGGCCTCGTTGCGCGGGGAGCGCACCGGCACCAGTCTGCCCGCCAGAGCGCAGCTCACACCTCCGTCCGGGCATCCGATGACGCGGGCCGGAATAGCGAACCGGGCCGTCGCTGAGGCAGCCGGCATTGACATGCGGCAGCGACTGGGCTGGAGTCCGTAGTGCGGACCGCAGTTCGCACTACGACGAGCTCTCCGCGGCCGGTACCCATGGTCAGAATCCGTGGCGAGACGACTCTGCCGCCCCCATCCACGCTTTGTGCCCATGCGCTGAAAACCCTGGGAAAGCGACTGGAACCGCGTGGCAGGCGCGGGAATTGCGCAGGCTTGCCTGACGCAGAGGAGAAGCGCATGAATGCCTGGGACGCAGCCTCCTACGAGGGAAAAGAAACCATCCTGAGGGTGGTCAGGGACGAGGCCGCCCGGCTGACCGAACTGGCCGGCCGGCCCGGTGCCTGGGAAGCCCGGCCGCCTGCGAGAAGTGGGCCGTCTGACTGGCCGGAACGGGGGCAGCTACCGGATCGACGTGTCGGATAAGGGGATGAGCTACGAGCAGGGTGACGTGAGCGGCCTGCCGGCCGTGATCGACTTCGACGCGGGAAGCCTGGTGCTGACCACCTTCGGCCGCAGCAACGCCGGGGCCGTGCGCGGCGATCAGGAGATCGCCGACCGCTACCTGAACCTGTTCTTCCGGATCTAGCCGCTCACGCCAGCCAGGCGCTCCCCGGCCGTGCCCGGAACCGGGCTCAGCCGCCGGCCCGTCTCGCTATCACGCTGAGTGACCACTCCTGGGTGGTGGCGGGGAGGGACCGGGTTCAGATTCCGCGTCGTACTCCCCCGCCGGGTGGCCCCGGGGCAGCCGGTGCTTGGCCACCCGCGCCGTGGGGGTGCGCGGCAGCTCGTCGATGAGCTGCCAGTACCGGGGCACCTTGAACGCGGCCAGCCGGGCGGCGGTGTGCGCGCGCAGGGCGGCGAAGTCGGGCTGGCGGCCGGGCGCCGGCACCACGAACGCCTTGACCTCCTCCTCGGACAGCTCGGATGCCACCCCGACCACGGCGCACTCCAGCACGTCGGGATGGTCCTCGAGGACCTCCTCGACCTCAGCCGGGGACAGGTTCTCACCGCGGCGGCGGACCACCTCCTTCTTCCGCGCGACGAACGTGTACGCACCGCCGGGGTCCGCGGTGACCAGGTCCCCGGTGCGCAGCCAGCCATCCCCGGTGAAGGCCCGGGCCGTCTCGTCCGGCATGCCGTAGTAGCCGCGGGTCAGGACGGGATTGCGGAGCAGCAGCTCGCCGGTGCCGCCCGGGCCGACCTCCCGGTCCGCGTCGTCGACCACCCGCGCGTGGTTGATCACGCCGTGGACCGGGTGCTGGCGGACCGTGCCCAGGGTGCCGAACGGGCGGGTGCCGTGCGGCCAGATCAGGCCGTAGGGGCTCTCCGACATGGCGTACCCGACCACGATGCGCAGCCCCAGCCGCCGCTCCATCTCCTCCTGCCGCTGCCGCGCGGGGGCCGGGCCGGTGTAGCAGAGCCGCAGCGGGGTGTCCGCGTCCCCGGGCCGCGGCGGCTGGCGCATCAGGATCTCCAGCATCGCCCCGATCGCATTGAACTCGGTCGCGCCGTGGCGCCGCGCGGCGTCCAGGAAGCCGCTCGCCGAGAACCGGGGCAGCAGGATCAGCCCGGCCCCGCAGGCCAGAGAGCCCATCACCGAGTAGGCCGGGGCGTTGATGTGGAACAGCGGCAGCGAGGTCATCAGCCGGTCCCGGGCGGTCAGCTCCATCCAGTACGGGAAGCCCTCCCCGGCCAGGACGTAGGCCCGGTGGGTCTGCATGACCAGCTTGGACCGGCCCGTCGTCCCGGACGTGGGGATCAGCACCGCGAGGTCCCCCGGGCTGACCGCGGCCCCGAGAACGCTGCTGGCCGGCCCCGGGGAGCCGGCGCGGGCCCAGTCGCCGGCCACTTCCCCGGCGTCCAGCGTCCCCAGCGGGAGCAGGCCGGCCAGGCCCGCCCGGGTGACCAGGCCGGCCAGGCCCGCGTCGGTGATCAGCGCGCGGGGCCGGGTCTGGGCGGCCAGGCCGGCCAGCTCGGCCGGGGCGCTGCGCGGGTTGACCGACACCACCACCGCGCCCAGCGCGGTCAGGGCGAGCCAGCAGATCAGGTACTCCGGCGTGGTCCGTGCGGTGACCATGACCAGGTCCCCGTGCCTGACCCCGGCACCGCGCAGACGCAGGGCGGCCGCCGCGACCTGGCCGAGCGCCCCGCCGAAGCTCAGCGTCCCCTCGTCGCTGCGGACCCAGATGCCGTCCGGGTCGCGGGCCGCCGCGTCGGCCAGGACCTGCGGGATGGTCCGGCTCGGCACTGTTTCCGCCCGCGCCAGCCGGGCCGCGAGCGACTCGTCCGCCGGCGCCTGTCCCAGCCCGGCCATTCGCGGCCCGCCCGGTCCAGGCCCCGCCCTCCCGGCCACGGTCAGGTCGGCTCGGGGGCCACGTGATCGCGCCAGGAGTGCTGCGGGGTGAAGCCCAGCTCCGCGCGGGCCTGGTCGATCGCCAGCAGCGTCCTGAACTCCCCGACCTCGCGGGTCAGCGTCAACCGTCAAGGGCATGCATGGGAAGCGCCAGCAAGGCAACGGTCGGCAAACTTGGCACTCGCGGGCGGGGACGGGGGCTCCAAGAAGCTTCGGATGTGTGTCGCGGATCGTGGGTGATCGGCGGGAGCTGTCCGTACTGGTCGGCCGATGCTAGGCGCCCAGATGCCTCACTGCCTGCGCTCGGTGGCGGCGCCTGCGAGATCTGCCTGCTGGAGCGCTTCTCAAGCCATGAGTGCAACACCATCACGAGCCCGGCCGCCGGCACGCCCACCACGCAGGAGAACAGGAGCGCGCCGAGCAAACAGAGAATAACAGGACCGTTATGCGCCTCCATGAAAGAGACGCCAACCGTCACGCCCGGCATCACGACGATCGCACCTGCAAAAGCCCTGACGGCTCTCCTGTCATTTGATCCCCGGGCGGGCTCCGGGGGTTGAACTCGGCTCAGCTCGGCGGGGAGGTCGGCGGTGAGGGCGGCCAGGTCCGCGTAGGTCCGTGACGCGAGCACCTCGTCTCCGGGCCCTACCATCAACTTGCGCCTCCCTACGAGAGCAGGACTTGTCGAAAGCGTAGCGCGGCTGTCGTTCCATCGGCCCGCCCCTGGGCCGCTGGGCCGCAGCCTACGGCTATAGCCGTCAGGTGACGTTGAATCGCCAAGATGCGCCTTAACCACACGGTTTGGCTCCGGTCCTCCGCCGGCTCGCGATGCCCCGCACCACCACCAGCGAGATCCACCGCTGCAAAGCCAGCGCCAGCCAGCACTCGCTGGCCGGGCCCTACCAGGAAGGACGGTGACGTCAGTGCCTGACTCAGGTCAGCAGGATCGGATACGCGCTGACCCTGCGTCTGATTGCCTCATACTCGGAGCTAAGCAGGGCGCTCACCCGCGAGGTGCCGATGGATGACCCGAACGACCCGTATAGCCGGGATAACTTGTCATGGAACTGGTCATTTGGCGGGCCGAAGTGGCGGCCGTTCAGCGGCCGAAGCGGGCGCGGGCCGCGCGTTCCACCGCCGCCATAGGCCAGGAAGCCGCCGAAGCCGGGTAAGGCCGAGCGCGAACAGGAAAAGCGCGCCGAAGCGCGAGCAGAGCGGCTGCACCTGGTTGGCCTGACCAACGCCGCGGTGATCATCATGGGCGTGGTCCTCGGCGCGGTGGTGGTCATGCTCGTATTGGTGCTGGCCAGCCATCATTAAGGACTGTCCGGGGGGCGGCACGTCGAACGGCAGGCCCAAGCAGTTCCCGTACCGTGACCCCGGCTGGCGCGGCCGCTCGCCCCGGTTACGCAGATTCGCTTCCGCATGCGGCCAGGATTTCACGCGTCCCACACGTCCCGGCGACCGTCGTGAACCACGCAGACGAGCGTCACCGCGAAGCGTTCCGCTCACATAGATGACAAATCGTGACACAGTTCGTAACAAGATCGCTATCCGGCATGGCTTATGCTCACGCCACCCAGCAGCCAGGCCTCCGGCCACTGGCGGGACCGCCCGGCCTGTCTGGGTGAGGGAAGGCGGGCGGCGCGGCCCGATCAGACGTGGCAGGCAACGAGTACCTGCGCATGGGCAGGCAGGTGACCGGTGGGGAGCGATTGCGCATGAAGCGGACGACCATCTCGAGTCAGGCCTTCCGGCTGGCCGCCTGCGCGGTAGCCGTCTCGCTGGGCCTCGCCGCCTGCGCCAAGAGCACCTCCGGCGGATCGGTGTCCAACTCCACCGGCGCGTTCGGCTCCGTGCCGGCGGCCAGCGGCACCCCCCAGGCGGGCACGGTCACCTGGGCCCTGCCCCCGGGCAGCGCGCCGACCTGGATCTTCCCGATAGTGCCCGGCGCCGATGACACGGTGTACACCACAGACGACTTCGAGTGGGAGATGTGGCGGCCGCTGTACTGGTTCACCAACGGCGTCACCCCCAACCAGACACCGTCGATGAGCCTCGCCGAGCAGCCGGTGTACTCCAACGGGGACAAGACCATCACGATCCGGCTGAAGCCGGACTACCGGTGGTCCGACGGCAAGCCGATCACCTCGCAGGATGTGCTGTTCTTCATCGACGAGGTGAAGGCCGCGGTAAAGGAGAGCGGGGCCAACTGGGGCTACTACCAGCCGCAGGTCGGGATCCCCGACCAGGTGGTCAGCGCCAGCACGCCGAACGCCAGCACGGTCGTGATTAACCTGAATAAGGCGGTCAACCCGGAGTGGATGACCGACAACGAGCTCTCGGACATCCAGCCGATGCCCGCGTACGCCTGGGCCCGGGACTCGGCCGGCGGGCCGATCCTGGACTTCACCAACCCGGCCAACGCGAAGAAGATCTACGACTACCTGGCCAAGGCCTCGGGGTCGACCAGCACCTACGCCAGCAACCCGCTGTGGAAGGTCGTCGACGGGCCTTACACGCTCACCTCGTTCAACAACACCACCGGCGGATTCACCATGGCGCCGAACCACAGCTACGCGGGCCCGCACTCGGCCAAGGTGCCGACCCTGCAGGCGGTCCCGTACACCTCGGACACGGCGGAGTTCAACGCGGTGCTGGCGCACAGCATCGACATCGGGTACATGCCGCAGACCGACGTGCCGCAGCTGAGCGCGGTCGAGCGGGCCGGGTACCACGTGTTCGGCTACCCCGACTGGGGCTTCACCTACCTGAACTACAACTTCGCGGACAAGACCGGCGACTTCAACCACATCATCAGCCAGCTCTACATCCGGCAGGCGTTCGCTCACCTGGAGGACGAGGAGGGCTACATCAAGGCCTTCTACCACGGGGCCGGGGGCCTGGACTACGGCCCGGTCCCGGCCGCCCCGGTGTCGCCGTACACGCCGGCCAACGCGCTGAAGAACCCGTTCCCGTTCAGCGTCAGCGCCGCGGCCAGCCTGCTCAAGTCGCACGGCTGGCACGTGGTGCCCGGCGGTACCGACACCTGCGCGAAGCCGGGCTCCGGGGCGGGCGAGTGCGGCGCCGGGATCCCGGCCGGCACCAAGCTCGAATTCAACGTGATCTACACCAGCGACCCGGCCATCATCGGCGAGATGCTGACCAACTGGGCGTCGGAAGCCAAGAAGGTGGGCATCGCGGTGGACCTGAAGAGTGACACGTTCAACCAGGTCATCAACATCGCTGACGACCCGGGCTCGCCGAAGACCATCAACGACTGGGCCATGGGGGATTACGGCGGCGACACCAACTACACCTACCCGACCATGTTCGGGATCTTCAGCGCCGGCGGCTCGCTCAACGGCGGATTCTGGAATGACGCCCAGGCCAACAAGCTGATCAACGCGTCGGTCACGAGCGGCAACCCGGACGCGGTCAAGGCCGAGGCGTCCTACATCACCTCCCAGGAGGCCAGCCTCTTCCAGCCCAACCCCGACCAGATCATCGTCTGGAAGAACAACGTCTCGGGCGCACCCAACGCGATCAAGTCCATGACCCAGTACATGCTGAACACCGAGCAGCTGTACCTGACGAAGTGACGGGGCCTGGACATACGGGTGTCAGCTAAGAGGCACGGAACGTGACGGCCTATCTCATCCGCCGGACTGCCACCGCGGTGCTGGTGCTGCTGGGAGTCTCGGTATTCGTCTTCCTGATGCTGCACATCATCTTCCCGAGCCCGGCCATCGATGTGCTGGGCCCGCACGCCAATAAGTTCTCCATCGCCCAGTGGAACCGGCAGCACGGTTTCGACGACCCGTGGTTCGTCCAGTACCTGCGCTACATGGACCAGCTGCTGCACGGCAACCTCGGCTACTCCTACAAGCTGAACCAGAGCGTGACCGCGCTGTTCCGGGAGCGCTGGCTGCGCAGCGCTTACCTGTCCGGCATCACCCTGTTCCTGTCCGTGGTGATCGCGATCCCGCTCGGCATCTACCAGGCCATCCGGCGGAACACCGTCGGGGACGGGGTGCTGACGACCGGGGCATTCGTGACCTACGCGATGCCGGACTTCTTCCTTTACCTCATCGCGATCCAGCTGCTGGCCATTTCCTTCCCGGTGTTCAGCTTCGAGGGCCCGCAGACCACGTCCATGGTGTCGATCATCTTCAACTGGCGCGCGATGACGCTGCCCATTGTGTGCCTGACGCTGCTGGAACTGGCCGGGTACTCGCGGTACATGCGGTCGTCGGCCATCGACACGCTGGCCCAGGATTACATCAAGGTGGCCCGGGCCAAGGGCCTGCCGGAGCGCCTGGTCCTGCTGCGCCACCTGCTCCGCAACGCCTTCCTGCCGATGATCACATTGATCGGCCTGTCCATCCCGGCGCTCCTGGCGGGCAACCTGATCTGCGAGGCGGTGTTCAACTTCCCCGGTCTCGGGCTGCTGTTCTACAACAGCCTGGGCACCGCCGACTACCCGGTCCTGCTGGCCTACACGCTGGTGGGCGCGGTCCTGACCATCGCCGGGAACCTGGTCGCCGACATCGCCCTGACGGTCGCCGACCCGAGGATCCGGCTCGCATGACGTCCGCCGCAGCCGGGAGGCGATGCCCATGACCAACTTCGGAGCGCAGCTGCCGCCGGTGGCCGGCCTGCCCCCCGCCGCCGCGCCGGAAGGCGGCGCGGCCGGCCCGGTGCAGAGCGGCTGGCGGCTGGCGGCCCGGGAGTTCGCCGACAACAAGCTGGCCGTGCTGGGGCTCGCCGCGCTGATCTTCTTCGTGCTGTTCTGCTACCTCGGGCCGCTGGTCTACCACGGGAGCCTGGCGTCCAACCTCGGCTCCACCAACGTGCCGCCCAGCGCGGGGCATCCGCTCGGCACCGACAACCTCGGCTTCGACGAGCTCAAGGAGCTGATGGTAGGCGGCCAGTCGGCGCTGGAGATCGGCTTCCTGTCCGCGCTGATCGGGATCGTTGTCGGCGCGGCCTGGGGCGCGGTCTCCGGGCTGGCCGGCGGGCTGCTCGACGGGTTCCTGATGCGCATCGTCGATGTCCTGCTGTCGATCCCGTTCCTGTTCGTCGTGCTCATCGTCGCGGTCCGGTACGGCGCCTCCGTGCTCGGGCTCAGCCTGATCATCGGGATTTTCACCTGGCAGGTCCCGGCCCGGCTGGTCCGGGGCGAGGTGCTCACGCTGCGGGTGCGGGACTTCGTCTCAGCCGCCCGAACCGCCGGGTCCGGGCGGATCCGGCTGATCAACCGGCACCTGCTGCCCAACTCGCTGGGAGTGATCATCGTGACCGCGACGTTCAGCGTGGCGGACGCGATCCTGGCCGTGGCCACCCTCGGATTCCTCGGCTTCGGCCTGCACTACCCCACGTTCGACTGGGGCGACATGCTCAACAACGGGATCACCTACCTGCAGGACGGGTACTGGTGGCAGGTCTACCCGGTCGGTGCCTGCATCATCGTGGTCGTCATGGCCTGCAACCTGCTGGGAGACGCCCTGCGTGACGCGCTCGACGTGCGGCTGCGACGCCGCTGAGGCAGCCGCGTCCGCGCCGCCCCGCAAACCCGCCGCCGAGCACAGCGACCGAACCCAGGAGCCGCCCCCGATGGCCCCCACCCTGCAGATCACTGACCTGTCGACGCACATCCAGCTGACCAAGTCGGTCGTCCAGGCGGTAGGGAACGTCGACCTCACCATCGAGGCCGGGGAAGCCCTCGGCCTGGTCGGTGAGTCGGGGTGCGGGAAGTCGATGACCGGCCTGTCCATCATGGGCCTGCTGCCACGGGGCGGGACGATCATCGGGGGCTCGATCAAGCTGGACGGCCGGGAACTGGTCGGCCTGAGCGACCAGGAACTGCGCAAGATCCGCGGCAATGACATCGCCATGATCTTCCAGGACCCGCTCACCTCCCTGGATCCCACGAAGACGATCGGCTACCAGGTCGCCGAGCCGGTCCGGCTGCACCAGGGAGCGAGCCGGGCTGCGGCCGGGCGGGCGGCAGCCGAGGTGCTCGGGCTGGTCGGCCTGCCCCGGCCGGCGGAACGGCTCGACGACTTCCCGCATCAGCTCTCCGGCGGACTGCGCCAGCGCGTGATGATCGCGATCGCGCTGAGCTGCGAGCCCCGGCTGCTGATCGCCGACGAGCCGACCACCGCGCTGGATGTCACCATCCAGGCCCAGATCCTGGCCCTGCTGCATGACCTCAAGGACCGCCTGGGCATGGCCATGCTGCTGATCACGCACGACATGGGCGTGATCGCCGGGCATGCGGACCGGGTCCAGGTGATGTACGCCGGGCGGATGGTCGAGGCGGCAGAGACCGAGAACCTGTTCGAGCACATGCATCATCCGTACACGCAGGCCCTGCTGGCCTCCATCCCGCAGCTGAGCCAGGACCAGAACCAGCGGCTGCTGTCCATCGGCGGGCTCCCGCCCGACCTGTCACACCCGCCGGCCGGCTGCCGGTTCGCGCCGAGATGCACCCGGGCCACCGACACCTGCCGCGTCAATGAGCCGCCGCTCACCGGCGAGGCTTCCGGCCACCGGTTCTCCTGCTGGCACCCGGTGGACGGCCCGGCCGAGGCCCGGGTGGCCGACCCCGCCGAGGTGGGCACCACGGTCCCCGCGGGTGGCCGGATCGCCGCGGGCCTGACCGCCCGCGATCGGGCCGGCGCAAACGGGGACACCCCGGCACCGGCCGAGACACCCCTGCTCGAGGTGCGCGCGCTGGTCAAAGAGTTCCCGGTCACGTCAGGCGCGATCTTGCAGCGCCACGTCGGCAGCGTGCACGCGGTGTCCGGCGTCTCGTTCACGGTGGCCGCCGGGGAGACATTCGGCCTGGTGGGCGAGTCAGGCTGCGGCAAGACGACGATCGGGCGGACCGTGGTGGCGCTCGAGTCCCCGACCTCGGGCGCGGTCTTGCTGGCGGGCCGGGATATCTCCGGCCTCAACCGCAGCGAACTGCGCCGGAAGCGCCGTGACCTGCAGATAGTGTTCCAGGATCCGTACTCGTCCCTGGACCCCAGGATGCGCGTCGGCTCGATCATCGCCGAACCGCTCAGCATCCAGCGGGCCGGCAGCCGCCGGGAGCGGCAGCAGCGCGTTTTCGAACTGCTCGATGAAGTCGGGCTTTCCCGCAACGCCGTCGAGCGGTACCCGCACGAGTTCTCCGGCGGGCAGCGGCAGCGGATCGGGCTGGCCCGGGCGCTCACCCTCAACCCGAAGGTCATCGTCGCCGACGAGCCGGTCAGCGCGCTGGACGTTTCCATCCGGGCCCAGGTGCTCAACCTCATGAAGCGGCTGCAGGCCGATCACGGGCTGACGTACATCGTCATCTCCCACGACCTCGCGGTCGTCAAGTACCTGGCCGACCGGATCGGCGTCATGTACCTGGGCAAGCTGGTCGAGCTGGGCTCGGCCGACGACATCTACCGGCGGGCCGCCCATCCGTACACCGCGGGGCTGATCGCGGCCATCCCGGTCCCCGATCCCGTGGTGGCCAGGGCGAGGACCGGCGCCGGCATCAAGGGGGAGCTGCCCAGCCCGGTCCTGCCGCCGTCCGGCTGCCGGTTCCGGACCCGGTGCCCCCGGGCGCAGGATCTCTGCGCCCGCGAGGAGCCGGCGCTGCGCTCGTTCGGCCCCGGGCACGTGGCCGCCTGCCATTTCGCCCTGCAGGGCTAGCCAGCTCCGGGAGGCGGCCCCGCGGGGCTTTAGGGGGTCGGTGTGACCGTGGTGACGGACCTGGCCGCGCCGCTGCTGCCCGTGCTCGGGGTCGGTGACGGCACCGTCGAGGGTGAGGACGCCGTGCCGGAGCTACCCGGGGTCGGCGTCCCCGACGTCGACGCCGACGAGGACGTCGGGGTGGCCGACGTGGACCCGGACGGCGTGGCGGACGGCGTGGCGGATGGCGTGCTCGCCGGGTGAGTGGTCTGCTGAGGCGACGAGTGGCCGCCATAGACCACGTGGCCCAGCTGCTTGCCGGAGACGAGCTCGAACACCGTGATGCCGGCCACGACGACAAGGAAGAACCCCGCGGCGGTCCCGCCGTAGGTTAGCCACTGCCGCCGGGTCAGGCCACCGAAGAAGCTGGTGACCGCGCCCCAGAGGCTGCCGCGGGCCGTCTGGTCGCCGGCCGGGCCCTCACCGGCGAGGTTCCCGTGCGCGTGCTGGCTCGCCGTGTCGTCGGGACCGCTCCCGCCGCTGGAGGTGCCGCCGCTGTGGCCAGTGCCGTTCCACTGGGCGGGGACACCGGGGATCGTCTGGGTTTCCTGGGGATCCCGCGGGGTGCCGTACTGCCGCCGGTCCCACACGGCCGTCTCCCGGTCCGCCGTCTCCCGGTCCGCCAGATCCTGGGTCG
>Ga0182024_10005732_pt1 | contig 27658 bp, 23 predicted proteins | sample P32metaG_FD_120480 | JGI IMG/M metagenome (GOLD analysis project Ga0182024, IMG submission 120480) | Permafrost microbial communities from Stordalen Mire, Sweden - P3-2 metaG (Illumina Assembly) | ecosystem: Environmental > Terrestrial > Soil > Wetlands > Permafrost | place: Sweden: Stordalen...
AAGGCCTCTTTTCTTCGGACATCGACTACGCCTGAACAACGCAGTTATGCCCGAGAAAGCGGCCTTTTTCCACCCCTATTCAAACTCTTTTTCTAATTCCTGGTGAGATTTCCGGGCTAGTCACCAGTCACTCTGTCCCGCCGCTGATGAAGTCGAATCCAAATCCACAGAACCACCTGCGCCACTGCCGCTCCCGTCGTATCCAGCAGCGAGTCCCACGGTGAAGCGGTGCGGCTGGGCACAAAGGACTGATGATATTCGTCCAGCCCCGAATAGCACGCCGCGATCAACAACGCCCAGATCGCCCAACGGAGTTTCCATCCGTGATCTTTCCCTCGCACGCCGCGCGTCAGCAAAAGGCTGAAAACGAAATATTCGCTGACGTGCGCCGACTTGCGGATAAAAAAGTGTATTCGTTCAAGTGTCGCAGCGCTGGCGGATGGAAAAAGCCAGTGCAGCGCCGGGATGATAATGAGGGACGAATGGCTGGAGGAAAACGCGTCGGTCGATGCGTAGGAAATCAGAACGGCCCACAAGAGCGCCGGAACCCATGGACGCAGCCGCCGGAGGGATCCCTGGAGCTCGGTTCCCACTACTCGACCTGGTAGTTCGGCGCCTCACGCGTGATGATCACGTCGTGGACGTGGCTTTCGCGCAACCCCGCGACCGTGATTCGAACAAATCGCGCTCGCTCCTGGAGTTCAGCCAGCGTCGCCACGCCGCAGTAGCCCATTCCGCTTTTCAGGCCGCCAACCAGTTGGTCTACCAGCGCGCTCAGCGATCCCTTGTAGGGCACGCGCCCTTCGACGCCTTCCGGCACCGATTTTCCGCGCGCAGCGCCCTCCTGCGCGTAACGATCCGCGGATCCTGCCTGCATGGCGCCGAGCGAGCCCATTCCGCGATACGATTTGAACGTGCGCCCCTGATACAGAATCGTTTCTCCGGGCGACTCTTCGGTCCCTGCAAACAAACCACCGAGCATCGTGACCGCCGCGCCCGCCGCGATCGCTTTGCTGATGTCGCCGGAATATTTGACGCCTCCGTCGGCGATCACGGGGACTCCGGTCCCTTTCGCCGCGCGCGACGCTTCAAGGATGGCGGTAATTTGTGGCACGCCGGCTCCGGTCACCACCCTCGTCGTGCAGATGGAGCCCGGCCCGATCCCGACTTTGATTCCGTCAACGCCCAGTGCGATCAAATCGCGAGCGCCCTCATAGGTTCCCACGTTTCCTGCGATCAGCTGCATCTCGGGGAGGCGTTGCTTGACCGCGCGGATGGCATCCATCACTCGCGCCGAATGCCCGTGGGCGGTATCGATGGCGAGCACGTCCACCTTGGTTCGCGCAAGCTCCACGGCGCGCTCCATGAAATCTCCGGTCGCGCCGATCGCCGCGCCCACCAGCAGTCGCCCCTGATCGTCTTTCGCGGCGCTGGGAAACTCGAGCTTTTTCTGGATGTCCTTGACGGTGATCAACCCTTTCAGGCGAAACTCGGCGTCAACCACCGGCAATTTTTCAATGCGGTGCCGTTGCAGTATGCGCTCGGCCTCTTCAAGTGTAGTGCCGACGGGCACGGTCACCAGATTATCCTTGGTCATCACGGCGCTGACCGGCTGGTCCAGATTTTTTTCGAAGCGCAGGTCGCGGTTGGTCAGAATGCCCACCAGGAGCGCGCCCCGCGTCACCGGCAGGCCCGACACGCGGTATTTCGTCATGATGTCCATCGCCTGGCGCACCGAAAGCTCGGGCGAAATCGTTACCGGATCCACGATCATTCCGCTTTCCGAGCGTTTCACCTTGTCAACTTCCTCCGCTTGCCGCTCGATGTTCATGCTGCGATGCACGAATCCCAGCCCGCCCTGGCGCGCCATGGCGATGGCCAGGCGCGACTCGGTGACGGTATCCATGGCCGCCGAGACCAGCGGAATGTTCAGCGAAGTTTTCTTGGTCAGCTGCGTCTGCGTATTGACTTCCGTGGGGAGCACCGAGGATTTTCCCGGCACCAGCAGCACGTCGTCAAACGTCAGACCTTCCAGAATCGGTCCTTCCATTCACTTCTCCTTGGGAAACGAAAAAAAACAATGCCCCTGAAAACGACACAGCCCAGCGAACAGCCGCTGGGCGCGATGAATGGGTTTTTGGCTACAACAGAGAATCATGGGTGAAAATTCATTCTAAGCGCGCCGCCGCGCGAAATCAAGCGCGCTGCCGCGCCTGGGGGGCAACGGAAATGTCGTAGAATGATGCTGGAATGAAGCCGTTTGAACCTCACCCGCTCTTGCGTAATCCGCACCTGCAGACCATCGCCGCTGCGTTCTGGCCGCGCCGGTTTCCCCGCTTGCCTAAATGCGCATCGCGCGAATTCGAAATCGAACCCGGAACGAAAATCCTCGGCGAATGCCACTGGCAACCCGTCCCGCGCGAACGGCCCACGCTCGTCCTCGTCCATGGCCTCGAGGGTTCGAGCCGCTCCGGGTACATGATGGGCCTTGCCGAACGCGCGTTCGCGAAAGGATGGAACGCCGTGCGCCTCAACCAGCGAAACTGCGGCGGCACCGAATTGCTCACACCCACGCTCTATAATTCGGGTCTTTCCGGAGATTACCGCGCCGTGCTGTTCGAACTCATCGAGCGCGATTCGCTTCCTGAAATTTTCTTTGCCGGATATTCCATGGGCGGAAATCTGGTGCTCAAGATGGCGGGCGAGCTGGCTGGCGCCGCACCCCGCGAACTGCGCGGAGTCGCCGCCGTTTGTCCCACCATTGATCTGGCGGTATGCGCGGACGCGCTCACATCGCCCGGGAATCTGATGTACCAGGTGCATTTTGTCCGCAACCTGAAGGCGCGCATGCGGCGCAAGGCCGCGCTGTTTCCCGGGAAGTTCGACCTGGGCCCGATGGCCCGCGTGCGGACCGTCCGGGAATTCGACGAAGTCATCACCGCGACGTATTGCGGTTTCCGAGGCGCCTGCGATTATTACGCCCGGTCCAGCGCGCTGCGGGTCATCGGCGACATTCGAGTGCCCACATTCGTGCTGACATCGCAGGATGATCCTTTTGTCCCCTTCGCCAGCTTTTCGGATCCCGTCCTTGCGGGGAATCCCGAAATTGCTCTGGCTGCCCCAGAGCGGGGCGGGCATTGCGCTTTCATTTCACGGGATGCCGGAGATGCGCGTTTCTGGGCAGAAGCGCGCGCTATGGAATTTTGCACCAATAAAAGGACTCCCTCTGAGATCGTGCGCTTGAATGGCCTCTGATTCTTGAGGCTCATCAGAAGCAGTATTGGTTCCGTTAATGCTGCAAATTTCCAAAATGTTGATGATATTTAACTTGACAACCTAGTAGTAGAAGTTATATCTCTTCGCCTGTTCTGCATTCGAGTCCCCGAAGAATGGGTGCGCGGAGGGCATCCGCCCGCCTGAAACGGCCCGTCAGATCTAGTTTGTCCCGGGCACGTGCACCCAGGAGGATTCACGCCATGCGCCCGAAATGCCTCTCTTTGTTGATGTTAACTCTTGCAATCCTGATTCATGTTCCCCGCGCCGCAGCCTTTGACTGGGATCCGGTCACGGATGCCGAAAAGTCCATGAAGTCGAACCCGCTTGATCCCGGGGCGGGCGCCGTGGTGCTGTTCAAGCGCGGGCGGATCGAAGTCCTCGAAAAGCAGAGTCTGGTTTGGACCACCCGCATCGTGACGTATGAGCGAATTAAGATCTTCAACGACGCAGGACGCGACGCGGCGGATATCAAACTCGACGCTTACAAATACCAGCGGCTGTCAAAAGTTGAGGGACGCACGATTCTGCCATCGGGGGAAATCATTCCGCTCGACTCTTCCAAGGTATTTCGCGGCAAGACTTATGAGGAAGGAAAAAATTTCGCCATTATTCAAACTAGCTTTACGTTTCCCTCCGTCCAGCCTGGAGCTATCGTTGAATACCAGATCGAAGAGACCCAGGACTGGTTCTATCCGTCGCCGTGGATCTTCGACACGCGGGGCCTTGGGACTCTCGACTCGTCTCTGAGCGTGCTCATCGGTCCGCGCCTTGGCATGGCGCAAATGCCCCTGGACACGACGATGAATAAAATTGCGGCGACGCAAACCGACACGGTGCAGGGAACACAATTCACTTTCTCCGTAAAAAATCTGCATCCGATCGTTCGGGAGCCTTTCGCGGTGCCGTTCTACGATCAGGCCACGACGGTGCGTTTCAATCCCACCGCACTTTCCTTCAGCGACCAAATCTTCCCTCTAATCCAGAAATGGGATGACGTCGCCGCGCGGATCACCGAATCCAACAATATGGAGAAGAGCGAAAAAGAGGCCAAAAATCGCGTGAAGGAGTTGACGGACAAAGTTGCCGACCCGCACCAGAAGGCGGAGGCAATCTACAAGTACATCCAGCAAAATATTACCTCCAGCGACATCGCCGGCGTCGCGTTGGGAGAGACCGCGGACGAATTATTGACGGCCAAGCGAGGCGATCCTGATGAAATCAATGCCTTGTTTGTGTCCATGCTGAAGGAGGCAAAGGTTGAAGCGGACATGGTTCTAGTCGCTACGCAGAATTGGCAGACCCTGGTTCGTGGATTTCCGAACCGAAGCCAGTTCTCCCGCATTGTCACTCGCGTCAATTTTAAGGACGGCGCCGTTTTTGCCGATCCCGCCGATCCCGCAGCGCCGTTCGGTGAACTCCCGTGGTTTGATCGGGGCGTCCAGGGACTTGCGGTCAAGGGATCGAAGATCCAGGAGGCCGTAATCCCCCCTGGAACTCCCGATGACAATGTCTCAATGACGAATGCCACTCTGAAAGTCGGCAAGGACTGGACGACCGAAGGCGATTCGCAAGCGGAGCTCAAAGGTGCCGAAGCGATCGACTTCCGCGACGATCTCCTGGAGGAATCTCCCGAGAAGTTGGACCAGTACCTGACAAATTACTTTTCTTTCGGATCGTCGGATACCGAGGTCACGAATCTGGAGCATCCCGATCTCAAAGACTCGTCCCTTCCTTTCGTGCTGAAGGCTCACCTGAAATCGAAACTCAATAATGAGGGCGGCCCAAGCGGCTTGCTTCTGAATCCGTGGCTTGACGATCAGTTTGAGAGGCCTCTCTTTAAGGCTTCGGTGCGGCATTCCGCCGTGAAGTTCAACAGCCCTGAAAGGCGGACCAGCACCAGCAGTTGGCAACTTGCGCCGGAAATCAAGGTCGAGCAACTGCCTAAGGACGTCAAAATCGACGGCGACCTGGGCGGTTTCACGCACTCGTGCTCGCAGAGCGGCTCGACGGTCACATGCACGCGAACTTATTTCCTGAAGAAGACGGTGCTTCAGACTTCAACGGAATATTTGAATGCCAGGAAGTTCTTCGATGACATTGCCAAGGCGGATCAGGAAGTCATGGTTTTGCGGGAGCAATAGGCCAGGCGCCGTCGCGATCTTGCTTCTCGGCGCCATTCTGCTGGTGTGTTTGAGCGATGGTCCCGCGACTCGAGCGGATTCCGTTCCGGACTGGCTCACCACGGCGAATCACGTTGACCTCGGTCATTTGGGTGACGGGAAGGCGGCAGTCATCGTCGGCGATTGGACGGATTTTGCCGTAGACGCGTCGGGGAGATTCGTCCAGACCGAGCGGCGAGTCATACGCATCTTCAATCGGCGTTCAGCCGAGCCCTATTTGACAGCCGTGGGATATGAAAACAATGAAATGAAAGTTCAATCGATCCAGACCTGGACGATCGCGCCGTCGGGACACGTTTTCCAGTCCGCGAAGAAAGACTTGATCACCGCAGCCGAATACCCTGGCTTTGAATTATTCTCCGACGACCGGGTCAAGGCAGTACTTGCTCCCGGCGCGGAAGATGGCTCCCTCGTGGGTTACGAAATCGTTACGCAGGGCCGAAGCCTGATTTCAGGCAGAAGATTTGGGATGGAGAACCTGATTCCGGTACGCCAAGGCGAATTGCACGTTTCGGTTCCATCGGGTTCGTTGCGATAGTTCGTCATTCATCCGGATCGGGTGGAAGTATCGAACCAGTCCGCAACCGAAGCCACATTTCGAACTGCAAATCGTCCCGGCATTGCGGATGAAGCGAATGCGCCGCCCTTTAACGCGCTTGCTGCCCAGGTGGTGGTGAATTTTGATTCAAAAGGAAGTTCCGCGCTACAAACCTGGGAAGAAGCCGGCCGAATCAATCACGAGTTTTATACCGACGCGGAGAAACCCGGGCCGGAAATTGAGACTCAGGTCGAGACCCTGATCGCGGGCAAGTCCGATGAATTGGCAAAGATTGACATTCTCTACAACTTTGTTTCCCGGCAGATTCGCTACGTTGCGGTGGAAGTCGGCATTGGCGGCTACCAGCCTCACCCCGCAATTGACGTTTATAAGAACAAGTATGGGGACTGCAAGGACAAGGCCACTTTACTGGTGACGATGCTGGGCCACATCGGGCTGCGAAGTTACACGGCTCTGGTTGGAACGCGGGGTGACGTGGAAGCAGACCCGAGCGCGCCTACGCTTACTACGTTTGATCATGTGATTGTAGCTTTGCCGGTTCCCGACCGTTTGCGTCCCGCCGTCGAAAAGTTCGCCGCTTACGACCCGAAGAGCCAGATTCTTTGGATCGATCCTACTTCCGAAACGGACCCTCTTGGACAAGTCCCGGAGATGGATCAGGGCGTATTCGCTTTAATCACGTATCCCGATCATGGCGATTTGAAGCGCATTCCGGAAATTTCGCCGGAACAAAACGGCACGCGGTATACGGCGCAGGTTCGTCTGCTGGCGGACGGGAGGGGAACAGCCGACGTTGACGTCGAATACCTTGGTTCCTTTAACTCAAACATGCACAATTTCTATCGCGGGCTTTCCCAGGACCAGATTCAACGACATTTCGAGGAGCGAGTCGCGCGTTACGTCACCGAGGCCGATTTTCAGCGAGCATCAATCTCCGGAGTGGATGATAGCCGGCAGCAGGTGGCGGAGAAGTTTACATTTACGGGTGATTTCTCACTCGCGTCGAGCGGGGACAGTTGGTTCTTCCAGCCGCTGTTTCTAAACGGAATGTCGGTACCGGAGGTCGGCCCCAAACCCCGTCAACTGCCGCTTGATCTCGGCTCGCCAGAACGGATTCACGGCGAGTATCGAATCGAGATGCCCCTGGGCATGCGAGTCGAGAGCCTGCCGAATAAGACATCAATCAAGTCGGAATTCGGCGAAATGGAAGTCGAATATTCATTGAGCGGCAACGTCTTGACGGCTACGCACACGTTGTCCTTCACTGAAAGCAGGATTCCTCCGGAAAAGTATCTGGAATTTCGGGATTTCGTGAATTCGTCCTTACGAGCGGAAGCCCAGCGACTGCGCATTGTAAAGATTTCCTCCCTGGAAGATCTTCCCCCGGTTAACAAGTAGCCCCAGAAGCCTATGGAGCTGATTCGTTTTTTTGCGCTGGCAGCAAATGCGCGCGGATCAGCGATTCGACTTGATTCCAGACCTTCGAATCGCATTCGATTTGAGTGTGTGCCTTCATGAAGATCCGGGCGTACCACGGGTAATTGGCGCAATTGTAGGGGCTCGCCGCATAGCTGAACCGGTAGTTGCCGAGGATTTGCGTGCGGCTTGCGTTCGCGGCGCGAATTTGAGGTTCGCCGTGAAGAAACCCGTCCAACTGGTAGAAATTTACGGCCTGGGCCACGTTTGAAGGGATGACCTCATCGTTTTCGCCCAGTTTGCCAACGCTATCCACCTGGACGGTGAGGAGCACAGGAATGCCATCTTTTTCCAGCCGGCGAGCCAGCGCGATCGTTTCCGAAGCGCCCCAGCTATGCCCGTAAAGAATGATTCGAGCATTACTTTTTTCTTCGGTCGAAAGTGTTCCATCGTGATTCGTGTCCAGAACGGTCACGATCTCCTGGTAGGCTTTGTCGCCATTGCGGTTCTCAAACGTGTCGACGACTACGCTTGAGCCATATTCCTTGCGTAATCGTGCGGCCATCTTAACTTCGGTGTGCAATGCGTCGTTATGCTTGATGAACCCTCCGACAAATCCGATGACGATTGCTGGGGAGGTCGCGGAGACTTCCACCGCGCCGGCCGGCGCGGGTAGGATCAGGCCGCTGAAAAGAAGGACGGAAATCGCAAGGAAACCCGAAGCGAACAAGCGAATCATAAGTAAAAATATCACAGTTATTGCCCGCTGGGAAAAGCACTGAAACGGCAAATCCCGCCTTCGCATAAGTGCCGAGCGGGCAAAACCAGCCACCTCCTCCCCCTCACGATTGATTGGCCTAACGACACCAATTACGCTAAGATTAGTTCCGCAGAGTGGATATTCCCACCCCCTAAAGTGGGATTGAGATAAAACGATTCGAGTGGGGTGTAGGTCTGTTTTTTAAACCGATGTGCGCGCTGGTTTCCGGGCGCAGATCACTTTAGAAGTGCCCTAATGCGTTATGATACTGGAACTTGCGACTAGCCGCGCCCATTTGTCGTGGAACGAATCATCAGCGCGGCGCGTCTAATTCGGCATACCCTGGATTTGTCGGAGATCGTCATTTTAGTGCGAATAGGTGACAGGCAAAATGATTAGGCCTCATCGTTTGGATTTTCAAAATTCTGCACGATTGGCTAAGTGTGCTGTGGGTACCGCTATTTTATTGGGTGCATTGGCATTGGTTTCCGGCTGCGCAAAACCGCAAGCCGCGCCCCCTGCGCACCTTCCGACGACCGTCAGCGTTGGCAAGGTTACCCAAAAAACGATGCCTGTCGAGGTCACCGCAGTCGGCAACGTGGAGGCAATTTCCACGGTCTCCATCAGGGCGCAGGTTCCCGGCGAAGTTCAAAACGTTCCTTTCAAAGAGGGTGATTTCGTAAAAAAGGGACAGGTATTGCTCACCATTGATCCGCGCCCCTACGAAGCTGCGCTCGCGCAAGCCAAAGCCGCTCTCGCTCGGGACAAAGCCACAGGCGTCTATAACCGCGCGCAGGCGGTGCGATACAAATCGCTATTCGATCAAGGAGTCGTGCCTGCCGAGCAGGTAGACTCCTATACCAGTGCGGCCGACGCGTCGGACGCTGTCCTGAATGCCGATGAAGCCGCCGTGAAGACCGCGGAACTCAACCTTGAGTTTTGCACGATCACTTCGCCACTTGATGGGCGGACCGGCACCATCATGGTGAAGGCCGGGAATCTGGTAAAGGTCGCTGACGTCCCTATCGTTGTTATCAACCAGGTTAACCCGATTTATGTGAATTTCACCGTTCCCCAACAATATTGGCCCGATATCAAGGAACACGTGGACCAAGGTGTGCTTCGCGTATTGGCCACCATACCGCAGGACCCGGGTCCTCCGGTGCAAGGCACGCTCACGTTCATAGATAATAATGTGGACACGGCAACAGGCACGATTCACCTGCGGGGAACATTCGACAATCAGCAGAATCGGCTTTGGCCCGGATTGTTCGTCAGCATTTTGCTGACGCTGTCCACACAGCCCAACGCCACAGTGGTGCCGGCCCAGTCGGTCGTCTCCACGCAGCAGGGTTCGTATGTTTATGTGGTGAAGGCCAACAACACGGTTGAACAGCGTTCGATCGTGACCTCCAGGACGATTAACGGCGACACCGTAATTGAGAAGGGCCTCCAGCCAGGTGAAACCATCGTCACCGATGGCCAGGTCAACCTGATCCCCGGCGCCAAGATTGAAATCAAGAACGGCAGCGGGGGATCCGTGGATCGAGCAGCCGATCACGCGGACGCTCAATCAGGCGCTGCGGATCCTCCAGCGAGTAAATCGAGCAGTGGCACCAGTCAGTAAGGCGTGTCGTCCGACTTTCACAGGAGAAGGTCATGAGCATTCCTGAACGATTTATTCAGCGGCCGATTGCGACCACGCTGGTCATGATGGCCATCCTGCTGTTCGGCATCGCGAGTTACCGTGTCCTGCCGGTGAGCGATTTGCCGAACGTGGACTATCCGACCATCAACGTGAGTGCGAGCCTGCCCGGCGCGAATCCGGACACGATGGCCGCGGCGGTCGCGCTACCTCTGGAAAAGCAGTTCTCCAATATCGCCGGCCTGGATTCGATGGTGTCGTCGAACCGAGTCGGATCAACCTCCATCGTTCTGCAATTCAGCCTGGATCGCAATATTGACGGCGCCGCCGAGGATGTGCAGGCCGCGATCTCGCAGGCCGCCCGGCAGTTGCCGGCCAACATGCCTGCTCCGCCTTCCTACAGCCGGCAAAATCCCGCCGACTATCCGGTCCTCAACGTGGCTCTGACGTCAAGCACGCTCAAGCTTTCCGATGTGGATGAGTATGCCGAGACGATGATCGCTCCCAGTATTTCCACGGTGAACGGCGTTGCCCTGGTCCAGATTTTCGGACAATTCAAGTACGCCCCGCACATTCAACTGGACCCCCAGGCCCTTGCCATACGCCGAATCGGCATTGACGACGTGGAGAACGCTCTCACGAACGGCAACGTGAATCTTCCAACGGGTACGCTTTGGGGACCCCAGCGCGCGCCGACCGTACAGACTCAGGGGCAGCTCTTCAGTGCAGCGGACTATTCCAAGCTGATTGTCGCCTACCGGAATGGTTCTCCGGTGCGCCTTTCTGATTTGGGACGCGTGATTGACAGCATCCAAAACGACAAGAATCTGAATTATTACTACGACCAGGACCAGCCGCACGGCACGCTTGCAATCCAGATGGTGATCTATAAGCAGCCCGGGACGAACGCCGTGCAGGTCGTGGACGGAATCAAGGCGATGCTGCCTCGCTTACAGGCGGCCCTGCCTCAATCCGTGAACATGTACATCCTTTTCGACCGGTCCATCACCATCCGCAACTCGGTGAATGACGTGAAGTTTACACTGGAGCTGGCGCTCTTCCTGGTCATCCTGGTCATCTTCCTGTTCCTGCGAAATATTTCCGCGACCACGATTCCGAGCCTTGCCCTTCCGCTCTCTCTTGTGGGCACCTTTGCCGTGATGTATCTGGGCGGATATTCTCTCGACAATCTTTCGCTCATGGCCCTGACGCTCTCAGTCGGGTTCGTTGTGGACGACGCGATCGTGATGCTGGAAAACATTGTCCGTCACATGGAGCACGGAGAAGGCCCCATGGAAGCGGCCATCAGCGGCTCGGGAGAGATCGGCTTTACGATCCTTTCCATGACGCTTTCGCTTTCCGCCGTGTTTCTTCCCGTGCTGTTCATGAGCGGAGTCCTGGGCCGGCTCCTGCATGAATTTGCCGTAACCATCATGGCCGCCATCCTGGTGTCGGGATTCGTATCTTTGACACTTACGCCCATGCTTTGCAGCCGTTTCTTAAAGCCTCACCACGAGGTGAAGCATGGCCGGCTTTACAACTGGACGGAGTCTTTGCAGGTAGGGCTTGAGAAAGCTTACGACCGATGCCTGCAGGTCGCGCTTCGGCACAAGCTGGCCACCATGGTGGTTTCGGCTGCTCTGGTCGTTGGGACTTATTATCTTGCCGTCATTATTCCCAAGGGTTTCCTGCCCAGCGAGGACATTGATCAAATCAATGGGACCACCGAAGCCGTCGAGGGAATTTCATTTGATGCCATGGTGGAGCACCAGAAACAGATCGGCGAGATCTTGATGCACGATCCTTCTGTTGCTTACATCATGTCGGGAATTGGCGGAGGCGGAAGAACGCTGAACCAGGGGCAGCTCAGCATCCGATTGAAGCCGCGCTCCGAGCGCCCGCAAGTCGACCAAGTCATCAACGAGTTGCGCCCCAAGCTTGCAGCCGTTCCTGGAATGACCACGTTTCTCCGCAACGATCCCCCCATCCGTATCGGCGGCCTGCAAAGCAAGGCCCTTTACCAGTTCACGATACAAAGCCCCAACACGAAGGAGCTATACGATTCATCTGACGCCTTCACGGCGAAGATGCGCGCCCTCCCGGGCCTCACGGACGTGAGCAGCGATCTCCAAATCCGGAACCCGCAAGTGAACGTTGAAATTGACCGCGATGCCGCGTCCTCCTACGGAGTGACGGTAAATCAGATTGAAGACGCGATCTATTCCGCTTATGGCCAGCGCCAGATCTCTACCATTTTTGCGCCCAACAACCAGTATTGGGTCATCCTCGAATTGGAACCGGAATATCAGCGGGATGCGAACAAGATTGCAGCACTCTATGTCCACTCGTCGGGAGGGTCAACCGACTTCCCAAGCGCAACCGGGCAGCTTGTACCACTCAGTGCCGTGGCTAAGCTCACTCCTACGTTGGGCCCGCTTTCGGTAAATCACCTTGGACAACTTCCCGCGGTGACCATTTCCTTCAACCTGAAGCCAGGAACTTCCATTGGAGATGCAGTAAACGAAATCAATAATTTGGCGAGACAGGCGCTTCCTCCGACCACCACAACAACATTTCAAGGAAATGCGCAGGCATTTCAGTCTTCCCTCGGCGGGCTCGGCATGCTGCTTGTGATGGCCATCCTCGTGATCTACATCATTCTTGGCATTCTTTATGAAAGTTTCCTCCACCCCATAACGATTCTTTCGGGACTTCCTTCCGCGGGGTTCGGCGCGCTGCTTTCACTTTACATTTTCCACGTGGCCGCGACGAAGGGTTGGGTTTCACCGCTCCTCGATATGAACCTGGACATTTACGGGTTCGTCGGAATCATCATGCTCATCGGGATCGTCAAAAAGAATGCCATCATGATGATCGACTTTGCGCTCGAGGTGCAGCGCGTGGATGGCCTGAGCCCTGCGGAAGCTATCTATAAAGGCTGCCTCGTCCGGTTCCGGCCCATCATGATGACGACTATGGCGGCGCTCATGGGAACGCTCCCGATCGCCCTGGGACTTGGGGCGGGCGGTGAAGCGAGGAGGCCACTTGGCGTTTCGGTCGTCGGAGGGTTGGCTTTTTCACAGATCGTGACGCTTTTCCTCACGCCTGTGTTTTACATTTACGTGGAAGACGCGAAGAGGTTGGGGACGCGTTTGTTCAGCCGGAAGGGGCATTCGGAAGCCGAGCCGGGACCAACTTCTCCGACCTCGCTCCCGGGCCCTCTTGGCGCGCCAATTGCCCGTTCGATGGATGCTCCTGATTTGTCGCGCCGGGGTCCGTCAGGCGATCACCTCTAGATAGTTCGGCCGCATACGGGTGGGGTGGCCTGGTCAGGCAATTGCCCTCAGACCCGCGCGACTTTCCTGTCTAGCAAAACCTATTTGGATTTCGTGCCGGCCATCTGTGGATCGCGGGCCCTCTCCGCGGGTTTGAATTCGCTTTTTGCCCAGTGCTCCCGTCGCTCACTCACAATCGTAAGCCCTGCCATTCTCAAAGTATGGGGCGCCAAGGGTCTTTCAAATATCTTCTCGTCAACCTTGTATCGCAAAATGGACGACATCAGGCAGGAATACTTCCGCTGCGGGTTCCGCGCGGCCTTGTAAATTGTTTCCACAAGACTCACCGGCAGCATGTCCTGGCCTCCCACGTTCTGGTGAATTTTTTGTATTTCGCCGCACGATGCTTCGACCCTCTGGTCATTTGCAACCAGATTGATCAGCACGATTTCAATTTCTTCGGCCCACACTTTGCGATCGGACCGATTAACCAGCAAGACCGCAAGTGAAGCCCCGCCATCCAGGCGAGTAAAACCGATTTTTGGCCGGAAATCCACGCCTCCTTCTCTGATCGCCTCATTCTTTTTGTGGAGCCGGATTCGAAAAGCGAAATAGGCCGGTATGGCATCAAACAAAAGCGCTGCAAACACTCAGATTGCAGTAGTTGAGTTCAATTTATTCCCTGAAAAGCGGATTCAAGTATGGAAAACACTGAAAACAATATTCCCTGCTTGCCCTGTGGCATTCGAGTGATGTCGCGGCCCCGTTTGCATGCGCCACGCCATCGACCCAAGTTTACGTCTAGAAGAATATACTCGAAGCCGCTCTGAACTGCCAACTTATAGCCAAAGTTGAAGGTAACCCGGATATACCGGAATGATTGCACGTGCATTTCACTCGCTTCCGGAGGCCCATTTGGGAATTAAAATCGCGGACGCTTTATGCATTCTTTATGGTTTATACTGTATTTGTTAACGCGTGAACCGCCCCACAGATCCTGGCAGAATCAGTTCACTCGCGGAAAGCGAGCAGGAAGTAGCACACCTCTCATCCGAGGGTCTTGGGTCTAACCCACCTTTCGAAACCCACGTCGTCCTTTCGAATTGGTATGGCGCGCAGGCTGCCCTGAGTGCGGCACGCAAATGGGCACGTCGTCTTACCGGCGGCCTTCGAGTCCTGTTCATACCCGAAAAGGAGAATATCTCCGCGACGCTGGCAGCGCCGGGGCGGATAACAACTTAGTCGAAATGTCCACGAACACAGGTCCACAGCAATCGGCCGCGGGAGCGAAACCCGCTCTGCCGAAGGTCGTCATCGCGACGACGGCGATGCTTTCCTTCATCTCGTTCTGGCGAGCGGCGGCCATCGTTCTGAACGATCTGGGGTCTTCCGCGTTCTACGCGGGCGCAATTGCCGAACAAGCCATCGGCAAGGCAGCTCCCTGGTTCATTCTCGCCATCATGCTTTTCGCTTACGCCGTGCGGTCAATGTATATCGAAAGCTGCAGCATGTTCGTGCGGGGCGGTGTTTATCGCGTTGTGAAGGAAGCGATGGGCAGCACGCTCGCGAAGTTTTCCGTTTCCGCGCTGATGTTCGACTACATCCTGACCGGGCCGATCAGCGGCGTTTCCGCGGGGCAATACTTGACCGGATTTTTGAATGAGATGTTTGTCCGCCTGCACGTCAATCTGATTCTTCCCATCAATTCCACCTCTGCGGTGTTCGCGGTCGCCGTTACGGTTTACTTCTGGTGGGAGAATATCAAGGGGATTCCGGAGTCCAGCGGGAAAGCGCTGCGGATCATGTACGTGACCACCGTTATGGTGGTCATGATGATTGCGTGGTGCATCCTCACCGTCTGGGTGCGTGGCGCTCACCTCCCGCCTCCTCCGACGCCGGCAAATTTGACGTTTGCGCCGGAGGCGCTGGGCTGGCTGCGGCTCAGCAGCTTGCCGCACACGATTGCACTGATCGGGATACTGATCGGCCTCGGACATTCCGTCCTGGCCATGAGCGGCGAGGAAACCCTGGCCCAGGTCTACCGTGAAGTGGAACATCCCAAGCTGCCCAATCTGGAAAAGGCCGGCCTCGTTATATTTGTATACAGCCTCGTTTTCACTGCCGGCGTTTCATTCTTCGCTTCCATGATTATTCCGGACGCGGTTCGGCCCACCTACTTTGGCAACCTGATCAGCGGCCTGGCAATGAATTTTGTCGGGCCCATCAACTTGCGGCTCGGGTTTGAAGCGTTTGTCGTGCTCGTCGGCATCCTGATGCTCGCGGGAGCGGTGAATACCGCGATTGTGGGCTCGAATGGCGTCCTCAACCGCGTGTCGGAAGATGGCATTCTTCCGCACTGGTTTCGCCGCCCGCATCCGAAGTTCGGAACCTCCTACCGGTTGCTCAATCTCGTTGTGGGGCTGCAACTCCTCACCATCATCCTGAGCCGCGGAGATATTTTTGTTCTTGGAGAGGCGTACGCCTTCGGCGTGATGTGGAGTTTCTCGATGAAAGGGCTGGCTGTGCTGGTGCTTCGGTACCGGCAACCCGGAAAGCGTGATTTCCGCGTTCCTTTGAATTTCACGGTGGGCAATGTGGAAATCCCGGTAGGCCTGGGCCTCATTACCCTGGTGCTTTTTGCCCTGAGCATCATGAACCTCTTCACAAAGCAGGTGGCAACGATTGCGGGTGTCGCTTTCACGCTGCTGTTTTTTACGGTCTTTGAAATCTCCGAGAAAATTACTCTCAAGCATGGCGCCAAGCACCAGGAACTCGACATGTTCAACCTGGAATCCGACGGGGAATTGACTCCTGCCGCTCTGGGTGTGCGTCCCGGAAACACGCTGGTAATGGTCCGCAATTCAAATGCGCTTTATAACCTGGGCGCCGTGCTCGACCGCGTGAATCCGCGACAGCAGGACGTAGTGGTCCTTCACTTGCGCGTTCTCAGCCGCGCCGGTTCGGGTGGAAATGAACTCACGCAGGAGGATTTGTTCAGCGTAAATGAGCAGGAGTTATTTACGCGCGCGCTGTCGTTTGCGGAGAAAAAGGGCAAGTACATTCACCTTGCCGTCGCTCCCGCCACGGAGAAATGGGACGGGATCCTGCGCGCGGCTCAAAATCTGCAGTCTTCGACGATTGCTCTGGGTTTATCGTCCTGGAGAGCCGTGGCGGATGAAGCTCGCATCGCGGGACTGGCCTGGGAATCGCTTCCTGAGCCGAGGCCGCACTTAACGCTGGAAATCTATTCGCCGACCGGTCAGGACCACGTTTTTTATCTGGGCCCGCACGCCCCGCGCCTCACCAACAAGGAAATCGAGTTGCTCCACGGCATCTGGCTCGAGCTCAGCAATGAAGTCGCGCCCGAAGAACTTCATCATCACGACATCGTTCACCTCGCGCTTGAGGAATTGAGTCGAAATATTAAGGATGGCCGCCGGCAGGAGATTATCGAGGACCTGCGGAAACACCTCGCAGAAATTCGCCAGCGCCGCGCACCGAGCGCGTAAAGAACTGCCGACTAAATTTCACGCCTAGCAGGGAACCCGCGTCACAAGAATCGGACTTGACAGTCTGCTTTAGGTACTGTATATTCTGTACAGACTGAAATGACAGAACATACACAAGCCCTCTCTCCCACCGCCCAGAAATTCATCCTCCATTGGGGTGAAATGGGGACTCGCTGGGGGATTAACCGCACGGTCGCCCAGGTGCACGCCTTGCTCTTCCTGTCTTCCCGGCCCATGGCGGCGGAGGAGATCGCGCGAACTTTGTCCGTGGCTCGCTCAAATGTAAGCACCAGTTTGCGGGAGCTGCAAGGCTGGCGGATCGTCCGCGGCGTTTCGGTCTTCGGCGACCGCCGTCAGCACTTTGAATCCATGAAGGACTTATACGAAATGTTCCGCGTCATCCTGGAAGAACGAAAGCGCCGGGAATTTGACCCCACGATTGCAGTGGTTCGCGAATGCGTGGCGGAAGCAAAGAAATCGGGCTCGGACGACCGTTTCTCACGCGAGCGCATGGAGAAACTGCTCGAGTTTGTCGTTCTGATCAGCGCGTTGTTCGAGGAGTTCCGGAATCTCTCGCCTATGGCGATCAAGGGAATTGTAAAGCTCCGCGGCGGGCTTCGTAAACTGTTGCATGGCTGAAGGGCGCTTGCGGGCTCCACTTTTACGCTGAACGCTTCAAATGAAGCGTGGAGCGTGCGCGATGAATGGAGCGGCGGGAGACCGCCTTTTTTTATGGACCATGATTTCTCTCATTTCAGAAATAACTGACAGTAATGGCAGACGGGCCTCGCGCGGGTGGATTTGCTTTGACCGCGATTGCAACTTTTGTACTTCGCTGGCGCGGCGATTCCGCCGCACTCTTGAGAAACGAGGCTTCGGTCTGGCTGCCCTGCAGGATTCCAGGGTTGCAGCGCTTCTTGCACTGCCGCCAAACCGGTTATTTCTCGAGATGCATGTCGCTACGACTGAGGGTCTTATCTTTGGCGGTTCGGATGCCATCGTCTATCTGGCTGGAAAAATCTGGTGGGCGTACCCCCTCTTTGTGGCGGCGAAGGTTCCCGGGTTTTCACGAATTTTAAGAACTGGCTACCGCTGGGTTGCCGGTCACCGACAATGCGTTTCCGGTAATTCTTCGATATTGGACAGGAATCGTGTAAAAGGCTCACTCGATCATGCGAAAGGAGATTCCAAATGAACCCTGTAATCGGTTTCGTATTTGGTTTGATTGTGACGATGGGAGTTGTATTTCTCGTTCTCCTGTATCTTCGGAATCCTCTCCAGGCCATCTTGAAGGACCTCTGCGGCACGGACGAACGTGCGCGTTTCTGGACCGCTTTCTCCAACACTGTAGTTTTTCTTGTCCCTTTAGCGCTGGCTTTGGATCATCAACCGGCGGCTAACGGAACTGAATCCAGCGTGTTCGTAATCAGCGGCCAAATTGAATCGGCGGTAATGGGTTTGATCGTCTCCGTAATGGCCGTCGGGATGGTATTGAGCTGGCATATTTCCCGAAACAAATTTTCCACCGTATCGAGGGGAGAGGACACGCCGCAGGGCAGTTCGCAATCAGATACGGCATCGACATGAATGAAGCCGGCGATTTCGATGTGGTCACCGGGGCATTCAGCTATACCGGGAAATACGTAACGAGGCGGCTTCTAGACGCCGGCAAAAGGGTGCGGACTCTAACGGGCCATCCAAATCGCGCGAACGAGTTCGGTAATCAAGTAGAAATTGCCCCACTGGATTTTCAAAACCCTGCCAGCTTGGTTGAATCACTCCGAGGAGCCTCGGTTCTTTACAACTCATACTGGGTGCGATTCAACCATGGGCCGTCAACTTTCAATAAAGCGGTAGCGAATTCTAGTATCTTGGTCAATGCAGCCAAAGAAGCCGGAGTTCGCAGGATTGTGCATCTCAGCATCGCAAATCCATCTCTTGATTCCCACCTCCCTTATTATGCAGGTAAAGCTCAAGTGGAGAAGGCGATCATGGACTCGGGTCTGTCCTACGCCATTCTCCGGCCGACCGTGATATTCGGAGTGGAAGACATACTGATCAACAATATCGCCTGGTTTTTGCGTCACTTTCCCGTTTTTGCGATTCCTGGCCATGGGCATTACCGGATTCAACCGATCTTTGTCGAAGACATTGCGGACCTTGCTGTAAGCGTTGCACGTCAAAAAGAGGATCTGATACTTGATGCGGTTGGACCGGAGATATTCGCTTTCGAGGACATTGTCCGCGTGATTGGAACTAAACTCGGTAGCAAGGTTAGATTCATTCATGTCCGCCCGGAGGTGGCTCTCCGGATGCTGCGCCTCATCAACCCGTTCGTCGGCGACATCATTCTCACTCGCGAGGAAATCGAAGGATTAATGGCAAATTTACTCGTATCGGGTCACCCGGCAACTGGACAAACTCGGTTTAGCGATTGGGTAGCCCTAAACGCGGGCATCCTCGGAAAAAGATATTCGTCGGAAGTGAAGAGACACTACGGATGAGTGATGACGTTGTTCCTTCCGTTGTTTTTAGGGCACTGTTCCGCCTACGCAGGTTGCGGGTCTCATCGAAATCTTCCTGGAAAAACCCTGTATAGTTGAGGGCGCGGGAGTCCCAAAACGACGACTCCGTCGGAGGATCGGTCATGGCGGGTCTGTACTTTGAAGAGTTCAGGGTTGGAATGATATTCGATCATGCGATGCATCGCACTATTACCGAAGCGGATAACGTTCTGTTTACGACGATGACGCACAATCCGTCCGCGCTTCACCTCGATGCCGAATACATGAAGAAATCACAATATGGGCGGCCGCTCGTGAACAGCTGCCTGACTCTGAGCATGATGGTGGGAATCTCCATCGGTGACACGACGCTTGGGACCACGATCGCAAATCTTGGTTGGGACAATGTTCGCTTTCCTAAGCCCCTGTTTCATGGCGACACCATCCGGATCCAGACGGAAGTGATCGCGGTGCGGGAAAGCAGAAGCAAGCCGGACCGCGGGATCGTCACCTTCATCCACAGGTGTTTTAACCAGCGCGACGAAGAAGTGGCGACCTGCCAACGGCTCGCACTGATCCTGAAAAATCAAACTCCCGCGAAATAGCCGGATCCTCTGCGCCGGAATTCCGGGATGGAATATACTAATGCGCTGAAATCGAAACCGGAAATAGGCGCGTCCAAATTCGAGAGGTGCATCGATGGAAGCAATCCAGGTTTCAAAAACCGGCGGACCCGAAGTCCTTACATTCGTCGACATTCCGACCCCCAAGCCGAAGCCCAATGAAGTCCTCGTAAAGATCTCCGCCGCCGGTGTGAATTTCATTGATGTCTATCTTCGAGAGGGACGATATCCATCTCCTTTGCCGTTCGTGTCCGGGCAGGAAGCCAGCGGCGTGGTGAGTGAAGTGGGCGCCGAAGTGAAATCTTTCAAAGTGGGAGACCGCGTCGCGTATACGAGCATCACAGGTGCGGACGCGGAATTCGCCGTCGTGCCCGCGGACCGGCTTGTTCACGTACCCGACGGAGTTACCGACCAGCAGGCGGCCGCCGCCATGCTCCAGGGCATGACCGCCCAATACTTGGTCTACAGCACGTATCCACTGAAGCGCGGAGAAACGGCTCTAATTCACGCGGCCGCTGGAGGCGTTGGGAACCTCCTGGTTCAGATGGCGAAAGAAATTGGCGCGCGAGTGATCGCCACCGCCGGCACTCCGGAAAAAGTCGAGGTGGCTCGCAAAGCCGGGGCCGACGAAGTGATTCTATATACGCAACAGGATTTTGAGGAAGAAACCAAACGCCTGACGGAAGGGAAAGGCGTTCACGTCGTTTATGACGGCGTTGGCAAAACCACTTTTGATAAGGACCTCAATGTTCTTCGCCCGCGCGGCTATTTGGTTCTCTTCGGCGGGGCAAGCGGGGCAGTGCCGCCATTCGATCCGATACAACTCTCCCGGAAAGGTTCCCTCTTCCTCACACGCCCCACGCTGGTCAATTACATCGCGACGCATGACGAACTTCTGCACCGCGCCACCGCTGTCCTGCAGATGATTTCGTCGGGAAAATTAAAATTGCGAATTGACCATATCTATCCGTTGAAAAACGCGGAGCAAGCACATCGCGACCTGGAGGCGCGCAAGACAACCGGGAAACTGTTGTTAATTCCGTAATAGTGACGTCTGTGTACACATGCGGAAAAGATCATCCTCTGAGCGAAAATCAACCGAAAAAGCAAGGTTCCGCCGCACAGTGTAATTTTTCTACTCGGGAAGCCATTTTTAGCCTCGAGGCGAGTAGGGTACCAATACCCAAGTTAATTATCTCGTGTGTTCCCAAAAGGTTACGCCCGCCCCCTTCTGGCCCGCAGCGTGCCATATAAATGCGCGCCTCCCGCCAACTTGGTTATCATCCTTGAGACTTTCGGTGGCTTTGAGATGTCATGGATGATCGGAGAGGCCGACTGCATATTCGTCGTGCCGGCAGACCGGCTGGCGCGGTGTGCGTTTGTGAACAGACTTGACCTTTGATGTTTCTGATCCTTACTAAGTTAGCAGAACATGTACTATACTGTTCTGTTAATAAGCAACTGCTCGAGCTTCACAATCGAAAGTTTCTTCAGGGAAGGATTTGCTGAATGGTGCCAATATTCTTGGTTGTGGACGGCGATTCATCGAATTGTGCCGAATGGGAATCCCTCCTGCAAAGTCAGGGCTGTGATGTCATTGCCGCGCGAACCGGGGAAACAGCCGTTGCCCTATGTCCCAAGCTCCAACCCGACCTCGTCCTGTTGAGGGATCTGCTGCCTGACGTTCACGGACTGGAGGTATGCCGGCGGCTGAAAGCCGATCCCCGCAACCGCCTTACGCCAGTCATTATGCTTGCGTCTTCTGACAACGCTTCTCTCTCTTCGAGCGCGCGTGAAGCGGGGGCCGACGACATCTGGGGGCATCCGCCCACGCCTTGGGAGGCGATCGGCCGCGTCCAATCACTTCTTCAACTGAAAACCTATATCGACGAACAGGCGGAATCGGTCATTTTCACTCTGGCACGAACCATCGAATCGCGGGACCCATACGGTGGAGGGCATTGCGCACGGGTTTCAAGTAACGCCGTGCGGTTTGGGAAGAGTCTTGGCTTGAGCAAAGCCGATCTGGATACTCTCAGAATCGGTGGCCTGGTCCATGACATCGGCAAGGTTGGAATCCTGGATTCGATTCTTTCCAAGCCCGGCCCTCTCGATTATGAGGAGGCTAGGATTATCGAGCAGCACACGATCGTCGGCGAGCAGATCTGCGCGCCGCTAAAATCTTTCCGCCACGTCCTGCCGCTCATTCGCAGCCATCACGAACGGATAAATGGCACAGGCTACCCGGATGGTTTGCATGGAGACCAGATCCCCTTGATGGTCCGTATTATTCAGATCGTCGACATCTGCGACGCATTAACCAGCGACCGCGCCTACAGGCAGATACTGTCTCTCCCAAGCGCGCTGATTGTTCTGTTTGAAGAAGCAGAGCGAGGCTGGCTAGAGGAATCTCTTGTCAATCAGTATGCCTCCCTAGTGATTGGGACGGACTGTTCGGCAGCCCTGTTGGATCGCACAAAATTCCGGCCCCCGGAAATCGCGAGATGGAGCGAAAGCAATTCCCTTGGATCGGTGAATCACAGGCGGGGATAGCTGTGATCGCGATCTGACGGACACGATGCCCGGAATTCATGGCGCGAGTCTGGTCCACCACAGAATCTTACCGACGATTCTCCAATTCCGGTCGGAACCGATCGTGACGTCCTCGTATTCCCGGTTTTCAGCTTCAAGTACTTCCACACCTCGATAACGCCTGAACCGGGAAACACATAATCCCCTGTCCTTGTGCCAGGCGACAACGATCTTTCCATCGAGCTGCGCGTGGCTCACCATTGAATAATCGACCGCCAGGATATCGCCATCATGGATCAACGGGCTCATGGACTTTCCCTTCACCCGCAGGCAGCTTGTGGAAGAGGGATGAGGGCACCAGGCCGCAGGGGCTGCAATCATGTCTATCGCTGGGGCCTTGTTGAGGTCGCGCACTTTGTCTCCCCGTTCTCCATGAGCTCCTGCGCGGACGTCCAGCAGGGGGATGGCAACCAGTTGTGTCTTTTTGGTTTGGGCCTTTTCCCCGCTCCTGGCAACGATGATGTCAAAGTCGGGAAAGCGGGATTTGGCATTCCTTTTCATTGAATCTTTAACCTAAATGAGATACCATCCTAGGTACGATCCGGTGCCCACCTAAGGCGCCATTTTTCGAGTCGTTGCAAGGAGTGACATGAACAATGACAACCGCAATACTAGCACAATCCCTCATAATTTGGCGTCTTTGATTCGGGGCCTTTATGGACGGGTGGCGCGCCAGCTGAAAGTCGACCCTTCCTATGTCAGCCGCGTCGCGCGTGGCGAGCGCCAGTCCGAGGACATCGAAGCTTCCCTGGAACGCGAATTGAAGCGAATCATGTCACTGATGAAGACAAACCGAAACGGCGCCAACCACAATGGCGCGAACCACAATGGCGCGAGCCGCAATGGCGGATCACGAGCCAAGGCGAAGAGTAAGACAAAGGCCCGAAGCCTCGTCCGTAAGTAATTCTTCCTCTTAGAATTGAAGAGAGTTTTCCGTGGGGCTACTGTTGCTGTTGGGCGGGCTGCTGCACCCGCTCCACGACGACCGCCGGCTCTTGCGGCGTTATCTTATTTTCACTGATCAGTTCGCGCCCGCCGTCATCCACCTCCGGCCGGACTCGGACGTCCACCGACAGTCGTTGCCCGGCGTGCCCTTTGTAAACTCCGCGGACCGGCGCTACGTCGCCGTAGTCGCGCCCGTAGGCGATTCGAACGTGCTGCAAACCCAGCGGTTTTCCCAGCGTCGGATCGACCCCCATCCATCCGGAATTCGGCAGGTAAACTTCCGACCAGGCGTGCGAGGCATACCCTCCGATAACTTCCTGCAGCTTGGCATCGGGTGCCGCGGCGCTTTCCGGGACCAGGTAGCCGGACACGTACCGTGCCGGCAGGCCCCGCTTGCGTGCCACGCCGAGCAGGAGGTGTGCGAAGTCCTGGCAAACCCCCGTGCCCAGCGAAAGGGAATGTTCGATCGAGGAGTTGACGTGAGTTGTGCCCTTCTCGTACTTGAATCGGCCATGGATCAGGTTCGACGCCGCTTGCACAAACCCGGCAATGGTTCCATCGCCGCTCCGGGTCGCCGCCTCGATGAGTTCATCGAGTTGCGCCACATGCGGCACGTATCCGGTCGGAACCAGGAAATCGAGATATTCTTCCACCAGCTCTTCGCGATGGTCATCCAGTTCGGACAGCTTCATCCGGTTGGGCGAAGGCGCGGGCATATCATGCGCCAGCACGACCGACTCGGCTTCGATCTTCAAGTGGTGGTGCTCCGGAAGAATATTGAACTGGTGAACCCAGTTCCCAAATGCGTCGCGATACGATGTGCCCCGGGACGGAGGATTGGTGAGCAGACGGAACGACAGGCAACTTTGCGTCTCGTCGTGAATCGGCCGCAACCGGACTTCGTTGTAGCTTTCCGACACCGGACCGTCGTAATGAAATTCCGTTGCATGCAGCAAATGATATCGGTTCATGCCACCACCGCGTAGTAGAAGTAACTTCGAGCTATGTCTTCGCCAATCGAGCCGCACATTTGCAGCATATCGTTCAAGTAGGCATGCAGACCGTGCTTGAAAATTTCCGTAATAATGTCGTAGCGCAGCCGCTCGAGAACTTTTCCCGTCAGCCGCTCGGCTTCATTCGCGTAGGAACCCGGGCCGGTGCCGCTGATCGCGCGCAACCCGGCCTGCACCTCGGTCATGCTGAAACGTATTGACCTGGGATGCAAAGGGTGCATGATCAGCATTTCCGCCACCTTTTCCGGCTCGATCGAGGAGTGGTATTTTCTGTGGTACGCCTCATAGGCCCCCACGGACTTGAGCACTGCCATCCACTGATGGTTGTCCGCGCCGCCGATATCGGCCGGGGCGTCGTACAGGATGTGATATTGCACGTCCACCAGGCGCGCCGTCATTTCCGCGCGCTCGATGAACCAGCCGACCCGAAGAAACTCCCATCCCTCATCATGCGGCAACGTCGCGTCGGTGACGCCGTGAAACCGGTGGCTGCCGAAACGGATGGCATCGCAGAAGCGGTGAGGCCCCGCCGCCATTTCCTCGGCCGGATTGAACCGGTTCACGGTGAAATAGAGGCTGTTGATGTCTTCCCACATCTCGCGCGAAATGTAATCGCGGATGGTCCGGGCATTCTCGCGCGCTTTGGTGACGCACTGCACGATCGAGCTGGGATTGTCGTGGCGAAACGCCAGGAATTCGAACACGGCCTGCGCGTCTGCCTCGCCGTAGGCTTTCCTGAACCGCTCCTCTTCGCCCGCCATGACGATTAACGGATCCCAGTGCAGGCGGTAGCGATCCTTGGTTTGTTCGAGCACGGTATGGAAATTCACATCGAGAATGCGGGCCGTGTACTCCGCCCTCTCGATGTAGCGAGCCAGCCAGAACAACGATTCCGCGATCCGGGACAACATTTCAGTCTTCTCCGAACAGGACCCAGGTGTCCTTGCTGCCGCCACCCTGGGAAGAATTCACGATGAGCGAACCTTGCTGCAGCGCCACGCGCGTCAACCCGCCGGGCACAATCGTCACTTTTTCTCCGTCGTACAGGCAGTAGGGACGCAGGTCCACGTGGCGTCCTTCGATGCACCCAAGGGCAGGGTCATAGGAGGGCACTCGCGAAAGCGCCAGCACAGGCTGCGCGATGTAATTTCTCGGATCGGCCTTGATTCTTTTCGCGAATTCCTCCAGCCGTTCCCGGTCCGCCGCGGGTCCCATCAGCATGCCGTAGCCGCCCGATTCTCCCACCGCTTTGACAACCAGTTCCGGAAGGTGATCGAGCACATACGCGAGGTCTTCTTTTTTCGAACAAAGATAGGTGTCCACGCTCCTGAGGATCGGGTCTTCACCCAGGTAGTAGCGAATAAATGCGGGAACGTAGGCGTAAATCGCTTTGTCATCCGCGACCCCGTTCCCCACGGCATTGGCGAGCGCTACATTTCCGGCGCGGTACGCGCCCATCAGGCCGGGAACCCCCAGGACGGAATCCCGCCGGAATGTCAGGGAGTCGAGGAATTCATCGTCCACGCGGCGGTAGATCACATCCACGCGCTTCAGGCCATGAATCGTCTTCATGTAAACGATTCCGCCGTCCACGATCAGGTCCCGGCCCTCGACCAGCTCGATACCCATTTGCTGCGCGAGAAAGCTATGTTCGAAATAGGCGCTGTTATAAATTCCCGGCGTGAGCAGAACGATCTGCGCGTCATCTCCTCCACGGGGAGAAAGGCTTCGGAGAATCCGGGAAAGTTCGGCGGGGTAGTGATTGACGGGCAGAACTTCGTATTCCTGGAAAGCGTCCGGGAACGTGCGCATCATCACCAGGCGGTTCTCGAGCACGTAGGAGATCCCGCTGGGAGTGCGCACATTATCTTCGAGAACGCAGAATTCGCCGTTTTTGGAGTCACGCACCAGGTCAATGCCGCAGATGTGGGTGTGAATGCCGCGCGGGACTTCGATGCCGATCACTTCGCGCATGAAATGCTTGCAGGAGTAAACCAGTGAGCGCGGAATCTGCCGGTCCGCGAAGATGCGCTGCTTCCCATACACATCCTGCAAAAATAAATTGAGCGCCACAACGCGTTGCGCCAGGCCGCGGTCAATGCGCTGCCACTCCGCTTGCGGGATGATCCGGGGAATCAAGTCGAACGGAAATAGCCGCTCCGTGCCCCGCCCGTCGCTATATACGGTGAATGTGATGCCCTGAAGAAGGAACGAATGGTCGGCGTGCTGCCGCCGCTCCTCGAATTGCGAAGGCACCATCGAGGCGAGCTTCTCGAAAATTTTCGCGTAATGCGCGCGCGGCTCGCCCTGGGCCGCGAACATTTCGTCGTAGAACGACCCAACTTGGTAGTCGCCGAATAGCCCCTGAAGAGGCATCTGAGATGGCACCGAGGCCATGGTAGAACTCTACCAAGAGACCCGCCAGTGCGAGGTATAAAAGAATCTATCCGGATCATCAGGGATTTCACGGCTGGTTTTTGCAGCGTTCGCGCATCCGCCACATGCGAAAGACGATAGTCGGCCAAAAGCTCTTGGTTCCATGTGGATATCGTCTAGATCCGAGGCTGTGAACGCGGCGGAAACGGTGCTCGAGTCCTACCCACTGCCAAGGCGCGGGGTCGCAACCTTCTTCCGCTTTCCTTTCTTGGAAGGAGCGATAAGGGGGGCGATAAGCTTCTCATAGAGAGCGAAGAGGTACTCAACGCGTTGGCGGTCATTCTGGAAAGGCTGCGGACGGTAGCAGAGGTCAACGGCGTAGTCCAATTCGGCGTGGGCTTTCACGAGGGCTGGGGGCATCGCCAGCGGGTCGTAGAGATCGGCTAATGTCGCATTGGGAAAAGCCTTGCGGGCATTTAGCATCGCTTTCGCAGCGTCCTCCACGGTGCTTCGTTGTTTGAGATTTGGTCCCTCGGGCCATGGATAATTGTTGTAAACGAGACTGTTCGAATAGCGATAATCCGATTTTAGACGCCCGCACACTTGTTTGACCCACGCCATGTGCATGGCTGAAGTGAGTACGCCAAATTGGTAAATCGTGGCGTTAGGTACAAACTGCACCGTATTGCTGCAGATGACTTTCTTCGATACAAACGCAATGGGAATGTAGGGCCGATTCTCTGATGAGACCTCTGGAAAAGCCAAGTAGTCCGAATCAGGTTGGGCTATCTGCCTGAACAGCGTGGGAAACTTTGCATAGCGGCGCGTAGATTCTGCCTTGCTGTGAGCACGAAACTCGCGAACTATTGAATCTCGCATAATATAGTTGACATAAGCCGAAGTTTGGTATAGTTTGGCTGGCATGGGCAACCCACGTGGTGTGAAACGGGATTTTGATGCGCTGGAGACGCGCCGTCTGCGGGCC
>Ga0182024_10005733_pt1 | contig 27651 bp, 23 predicted proteins | sample P32metaG_FD_120480 | JGI IMG/M metagenome (GOLD analysis project Ga0182024, IMG submission 120480) | Permafrost microbial communities from Stordalen Mire, Sweden - P3-2 metaG (Illumina Assembly) | ecosystem: Environmental > Terrestrial > Soil > Wetlands > Permafrost | place: Sweden: Stordalen...
CCCCAGATCCCCTTTCCCAGCAATGAAGTTCGCAGCCCGACAGCGACCCGAGCTCCCCAACCGCCAGCTCAGACGCCGACCCACGCCCTCGCAGCCCAAGCACACACGGAATCAATCATCTAGTTGTCATCGGTCTCGTCAACGACCTCGTCGACGACGGGCTGTCCGCTTGAGAGGTGGTAGCTGACGTCCACGGTGTCGCCGGGGTTGATGCCACCGAACAAGCCGTCGCCGGTATTGTCGGTGAACGCGTTGGGTTCGCCGCTCGGCGCGTTGATCGTGAGGTTCGAGCCGGTGTTCGTGAGCACGGTGCCCACTGCGTCGTTCTCCACGTACTCGACGTCGCTGGCATCCAGCGTCCCGTCGGGCTCCTGGCTGAAGGTCACATCGACCTGGTCGCCGACGACGTAGCCCTCGGTGATGCTCGGGTCACCGGCGGCCGGGGCATCGACGACGAAGCTCATGGATCCCTGCCCCGGGACGTCGATGGTCAATCCCGATGCCGAGACGGTCGTGATGTTCCCGACCACGTCGGGGCCGTCATCGCCCGAGTCGTCCCCCGAGCCGCCCTGCCCGGAGCAGCTCCCCGTGCTCGAGGTGCCCGTCTCGCTGACCTCGTCGGCGACGAGCGCCGATCCGTGCTGGTGGTACTTGACGGCGACCACGTCGCAGGTCTGCAGGCCGGCGGCGGCCAGCTGGGCGGCCGACACCCGGAGCGACACCGTCCCCTCGGTAGTGCGGATCGTCAGCGACCGCGAGCCGACAGCCGTGACCACGCCGGTGAGCTGTCGCTCGCCACCGACGCCGGCACTGTCGGCGGGAGCGGGTTTGATCGAAACCGAGGTTCCCTTCTTGCCGATCGTCTCGGTGACGAGCACCACGAGGCCGGGCTCGAGCCCGGAGCCGGTTGCGGCGGCGACGGCGATCGGAGTCTGGTTGCGACGCGCATGGGCGCTCATCGGGCTCAGCGCGAGGACGTGACGGGTCGCCAGGGACATCGTGTGGCCGTCCCCGAGGCGCACGACAGTTGCGGCCGAGGTCGAGCGCAACACCGTTCCCAGGAACGAGACCTGGTGGGCGCGGGCTCTGCTCGGAGTCAGGGCGGTGATCGTCGAGCCCGCGGCCCGGAAGCTCACCCGGCTGCCCAGGCCGAGACCCGGAAGCGAGGCTCGGTAGGCGTACGCGCGCACCACGTGGCGGCTGTCGATCAGCTGCAGGCGGTGGGTCTTGGAGCTGACCGAGAGCACGACCGCGTGCGAGGTCGCAGCGGCCGCCGTGGCAGGCAGGGCGACCAGCGCGAGGAAGGCAATCAGTGTGGAAAGACGTTTCATAGCGGCCTGGTTTCGAGTCGTGCGCCCGAAGGCGAAAGCCTAGGTGGGCCGGTTGCGGTGCCAGACCGTTAACGCCACTTTGCAACTCGCGCCCCGCGTTTCGGGGTGCGGAGTAGACGGATATGGGAGGTGAGTCAGTCCTTGTAGGGCGAGAAGTCACGCTTGCGCGCGCCGCACACCGGACAGAACCACGTGTCCGGGATGTCCTCGAAATCGGTTCCCGGCGGGATTCCCCCGTCCGGGTCGCCCTCTTCGGGGTCATAGATGAACCCGCACGATTCACACATGTATTTCATCGCCGGCAAGGGTAGCGGGGCCGGTGTAGGGTCGGCTCGTGGACGCCCCCCGGCCCGCCCCCGGCGAGGAGCTCAACCCCGGCCCCGAGACGATTCCGCGGCTGGCGGCGACCGTGATCCTCATGCGAGGCGGCGAGGAGACGCTCGAGGTCCTGCTGGCGCAGCGAAACCCGGCCGCCCGGTTCATGGGTGGGGCCTGGGTGTTCCCCGGTGGTGCGGTGACCGCGGCCGATGGCGAAGGCGAGCTCGCCCTGCGAACGGCGGCGATCCGCGAATTGGCCGAGGAGGCGGGGATAGAGCTCGAGGGCCCCGGCGAGTTGGTGGTGTTCTCGCGCTGGATCACCCCCGCCCAGGTGCGGATCCGCTACGACACCTGGTTCTTCCTGGCGGCCGCGCCCGCCGGCGCCGAGCCGGCGATCGACGATGCCGAGGTCGTGGACGCCCGCTGGTTCGCCCCCGAAGCGGCTCTGGCCGCCGCCAGGGAGAACCAGATCATGTTGGTGTTCCCCACGATCAAGCACCTGGAGCAGCTGTCTGAGTTTGCCACCGCGCAGGACGTGATCGAGCACGCCCGCGCCGGCGTTGTGGGACCGGTGCAGCCCCGCGTGCTCGGCACCGGGGAGTCGGCACGGATAGTGCTCCCGGGCGAGCCCGGCTACGACGACCCCTGAGCGCGTGCGCGCCCCGCCGGGCGGTTGCGCGCCGCCCGGGGCGCGGCATAGACTCGCGCCGTGACCGCGGCGGAGTCCAGCTCGAGCGCTCCCCGACGTGCCTCGCGGCCGCTGACCGTGGCCGTCACCGGCCCGACCGGCGACATCGGCAGGTCGCTGCTGCGCGCGCTCGAGGCAAGCTCGGAGGTGGGTCGGGTCGCTGCCATGGCGCGCAGCCCCTTCGACCCCGCCGAGCAGGGCTTGCACAAGACCGAGTACCGCCAGGCTGACGTGCTGGACCGTGAAGCCGTGCGCGAGGTGGTCGCGGGCGCCGACGTCGTCGTGCACCTGGCGTTCATGATCATGGGCAACCTCGGGGAGACAACGGCGGTCAATCTGCAGGGGTCGCGCAACGTGTTTCGGGCGGCCATCGACGGCGGGGTCAAGCGCCTGGTCTACTCCTCCTCGGTTGCGGCCTACGGCTTTCACGCCGACAACCCGATCCCGCTGACCGAGGACCTGGAGCCCCGCGGGACCCGACGCCACTACTACTCGGCGCAGAAGGCAGAGCTCGAGCTTGCCCTGTCGGAGCTGCTCGAGGGCGCCTCCACCCAGGCCTACGTGTTCAGACCCTGCATCGTCGCCGGCCCGGACGCACCGGCGCTGCTGGAGAGCATCCCCTACGTGCAGTTGTCGGGCAAGGTGCCGGCGCCGGTGCTCCGCGCGCTCGAGTTCGTTCCGGCGCTCAAGCCGGTGATCCCCGACCCCGGCGTCCCCTTCCAGCTCGTGCACCACGACGACGTGGCCAGTGCGATGCGCTCGGCTGTCCTCGGTGAAGGTCAGCCCGGGGTCTACAACCTGGCCGGCGACGGCACGCTGACCATGTCCGATCTCGCCGACGCGCTGGGCTGGTACAGCGTGCCCGTGCCTGACCTGGCGATGGACGCCGCGGCCGAGCTGGTCCACCGGGTGCCGTTCGTCCCGGCCGAGGCTCAATGGATCGAGAGCCTGCGCCGACCCGTGCTCATGGACACCGAGAAGGCTCGCCGGCGGCTGGCCTGGCGCCCCCGCCACGACGCCCACGAGACGCTGACCGAGATGGTCCGGGCGGCTCGCTCGGCCAACCTGATCCGCTGAGCGATCAACCCCCGCGCTGATCCGCTGACGGCCTACCCCTGACGCCCGCTCGCGCCCGCGACCACCGGATGCACGGTGGGCTCGCACACGGCGAACGGGCGGGCGATCCGGCGGCTCACCCTCAGATTGGGCGGCGTGACCAGCAGCGCAACGTAACTCGGGCAGGGACTCCCGCTGCCGCCCTGACTGTCGGTGCCCTCCAGCAGCGCCGAGACCGTCTCGCCCGGCCGGACCTCCAGGACGGACGACGCCTGCGAGCCGGCTGACAACCCCCCGAGGTAGCCGTTCGGAGTGCGCTTGGCCTGGACCTGCCTGCCGCCGGACCTGATCAGCGCCACCCCCGGATATCCGGTGAGCACGCAGGCCGACGATCCGACGTTGTGAAACCGCAGTGCCTCGCCGACGTGCCCGAGGCCCGCGGTCCCCGCGCCGACCGATACCGTCAGCTGGGTAGACACGCAGGTTGCGGTGGCGGCCTGAGCCTGCGACGAGCCGGTCGTGCTGGGGCTGCTCGTCGTGGCGCTCGCCGCCGAGGTCGTCGGGCTGGGGGTCGAGGTGGCGGTCTGCGTCACCGTCTCGGTGCTCGTCGCGTCCGCGCTCGTCGCGGAGTGCGAGCCCGCCGAGCCGCATCCCGCGGTCGCCAGGGCAACGCCCAGCATCGCGACCAGCGGCGCGCAGCGCAGGGTCCTGGCGTCGATGGTCACGCCTAGGTGTCGCCGTTGAAGTTGGGCAGGCCCACGCTCTGGATCCAGTGGCTGACCGTGATGTTGAGCTGGGTGAACTCGCCTGTCCAGATCAGCACACCCATCGCCACGAGCACGGCACCGCCCACGCCGATCACCAGCGGGTAGTGGCGCTTGACGACCGCGAACGCCGAGGTGGCGCTGCCGAAGGCCAGGCCCGTGATCAGAAACGGAACGGCCAGCCCGGCGCAGTAGACGGCGAGCAGGATCGCGCCTGTCCCGGCCGAGTTCGAGGTCCCCGCGGCGGTGATAATCGCCCCGAGCGTCGGCCCCGTGCACGGGGTCCAGGCGAGCGCGAAGGCGGCTCCTGTCAGCACGGGACCGCCCCGCCCCGCCCGCTCCATCAGACGCCCGACGTGCCACTCGCGGCTGAGGGCCGGGATGAACGGGGCGGCCACGAACAGCAACCCCATGGCGATGATCACCGCACCCGAGATCTTGAGCGCGGCCGGCCCGGTGAGCGCCGTGCGCAGTGCCCGCTGCCCGAGCAGGCCGAGCACGATGAAGATGAACGAGAAGCTGCCCACGAAGGCGAGGCTGGGGCCGATCACGCGACGGGTCCTCAGATCCTCGGGCTGCCCGCCGGCCACGGCCGAGATGTAACCGGGCACCAGCGGCAGCACGCACGGCGACAGGAACGAGATCAACCCGGCTCCGAACGCGACCGGAATCCCAATGCCCGACGCAGCGTTCATCTTCGATGAAAGGCTACTCGCGTGCGAGCGGCCGAGGCTATGACGACGTCGGTCATGAAGTCCTTTCCAAAAGCGCGGCAGGGCCCGCCGAAGCGTAGAAGGAGCCGGGCGCGATTGCTCCCTGCCGTCCCTTCCCTCGAGTGGTACCGTGCGCCGGGATGACAGCCACCGCCACCACACTCCAGAACTTCATCGATAACCAGTTCGTCGATCCGGCTGACGGCCAGACCGAGCCGATCCTCAATCCCGCCAACGCTCAGGTGATCGCACAGGCGCCGCTGTCGAGTCCTGAGGACGTCGATCGGGCCGTCGCCGCCGCCAAGCGTGCCTTTGACGGCTGGGCCACGACCACCCCGGGCGAACGCGCCCTGGCGATGCTCAGGCTCGCCGACGCGATCGAGGAGCACGCCGAGGAGATCGCGGAGCTCGAGGCCGACAACGCGGGCAAGCCGATCAACGCCTTCCGCGACGACGAGATCCCGTTCATGGTCGACAACCTCAGGTTCTTCGCCGGGGCGGCGCGCTGCCTGGAGGGACGTGCCGCCGGCGAGTACACGGGTGGCTACACCTCGATCATCCGGCGCGAGCCGATCGGGGTGATCGGGCAGATCGCGCCCTGGAACTACCCCCTGATGATGGCGGTGTGGAAGATCGGGCCGGCGCTCGCCGCCGGCAACACGGTGGTTCTCAAGCCCGCCGAGACCACGCCCCTCTCGATCCTCAAGGTGGCCGAGTACGCCGCCGAGATCTTCCCCGCCGGCGTCCTGAACGTGATCACCGGCCACGGAGATCCGACCGGCCGGGCCCTGGTCACCCACGAGGATGTCGACATGGTGTCGCTGACTGGCTCGGTCGGCACCGGCAAGTGGATCGCCAAGCACGCCGCCGACACCCTCAAGCGAGTCCATCTCGAGCTCGGCGGCAAGGCTCCGGTGGTCGTCTTCGACGACGTCGATCTCGAGACCGCCCTGGAGACGATCGCTGCGACCGGCTACTACAACGCCGGCCAGGACTGCACGGCCGCCACGCGCGTGCTCGCCGGGCCCAAGGTCCACGATGACGTGGTCGCGGGGCTCTCCGCCCAGGCCAACGAGCTGGTGATGGGCAACACCCGCTCGGTCGAGACGACGCTCGGCCCCCTTAATTCAGAGCGCCAGCGCGAGCGCGTCGAGGGCTTCCTGGAGCGCCGCCCCGGGCACGTGGAGGTCGTCACCGGCGGCAGCGAGCCGGATGGCCCCGGGTTCTTCCTGGAGCCGACCGTGGTGGCCGGCCTGCACCAGGACGACGAGATGATCCAGTCAGAGATCTTCGGACCGGTGATCACCGTGCAGCAGTTCTCCGACGAGGCGGAGGCGATCAAATGGGCCAACGGAACCCCCTATGGCCTGGCATCGTCGGTGTGGACGCGCGATATCGCCCGGGCGATGCGCGTCTCGAACGCGCTCAGGTTCGGCACCGTGTGGGTCAACGACCACATCCCGCTGGCCTCGGAGATGCCCCACGGGGGCTTCAAGCAGTCCGGCTACGGCAAGGATCTGAGCATGTACGCCCTCGAGGACTACACCGAGGTCAAGCACGTGATGGTCTCGCTGGCCTAGCCGGGCGAGTGCGATTTCACACGGACTGAACGTCGGGAACGCAACGTTTGCCCGAATCAGGCGTTACAGTGAACCAGGTTCCAAGTGGAAGCCTCCGCCATCCCAGCATCGGTAGGGCTGACGCGAACGCGGATCGCGATCGGCGCCCCGCTGCTCAGGATTCGCTCTGACGAGCAGCTGGTCTCCCTGTTCAGGGCGGGCAGCGACGAGGCTTTCCGGGTCATTCACGACCGTTACCGGCAGCGTCTGTTCCTGTACACGCGGCAGATGCTCGGAGGCTCGGCCGCCGACGCCGAGGACGCTGTTCAGGAGATATTCGTCCGCGCCTACGCCGGGCTCCGGGCCAGCAATCGCGAGCTCGCGCTGCGGGCGTGGCTCTACCGGATAGCCCACAACCGCTGCATCGACGAGCTGCGCCGGCTCCGCCCGGCGACCACTGAATCGGTGGACACGGCCGCGGTGGGGGTGGCCCACGACCCGGTGGCCCGTGTGGAGCAGCGCGATGCTCTGCGCCGGCTGATCGACGACGTGCAGCGACTGCCCGAACAGCAGCGCTCGGCACTGCTGATGCGCGAGCTCGGCGGAGTGGCCTACGCGGATATAGCCGGCGCCCTGACGGTTTCGGTGCCCGCGGTCAAGTCGCTTCTGGTCAGGGCCCGGGTGGGCCTCGCCCAGGCCAATGAGGCCCGGGACACGGCCTGCGCGGAGATTCGCGAGGATCTGATCCTGTCCCATGATCGCGGCGTGCGCACCAGCGGCCTGGCCAGGCGCCACATGCGCGACTGCCCGAGCTGCCGGGCGTTCCGGGGCGAGGTCCGGGGCGTCAGCCGGCGGTTCGCCGCCCTGGCGCCGACCCTGGGACCCATCGGGGTGGTCGCCAAGCTGCTCGGCGCGGGCGGCGGCGGTGGCGCGGCCGCCGGCGGCATGAGCGGCGGCGGAGCCGCCGCCGCCGGCGGGGCCGCGGGAACCGGAGCGGCTGCCGGCGCCGGCCTGGTCGGAGCCGGCCACGTGGTGACTCTGCTCGCTGCCGCCGTGGTCACCGCCGGCAGCGCGATCGAACTGCAGCAGGTTTCCCCTCCCGCCCGTCACGCCCCGGCCCACCACCGGATCGTGCATGCTTCGCGTCCCGCGCTGATTCCATCCGCTCCCTCGGCGCCGGCCGCGCAACCAGCCGTCTCCTCGACGCCGGCGCTCGCTGCGAGCACACCGTCGGCCGCGCCCGACGCCACCCCGGTCGCTCAGGTGCCGGCGAGCACCATCGCGCCGGTCAGCGGGCGAAAGGTGTCGCATTCGCGGTCCTCGAATTCGTCCCCTCCGCTCCTGATCTCCCAAACTGCGGATCCCGATCAGCTCTCCTATAACCAGCTGAGCTCCTCGAGCCGTTCCAGCGCCACCGCCGGCGACACCGGATCGACGACGAGCGGGGCCGGTGGTGCCGGAACCGCCACGTCCACTGCGTCCGCGGGCTCTTCGACCGCGGCTCCGGGGACCACGTCCTCGTCGGCGCCCGCGGGCGCCGACGGCGCGGGCGCTGCCGGCGGCACGGGCGCCGGCGCCACGACCTCGGGTCAGTCGACGGCGGCCAGTGGCGGCCCGGCGACCAAGAGCTCGGCCCCACAGACCGGCTCCGGGTCAGGCGGGACCTCGACCGGGGGTTCCGCTTCGACGCCGCACGGCTCCGGCCAGGTCGCGGCCGTGTTCACGACGAGCCAGTAATCGAGCCCTACCTCGAGAAACTGGATCACGAGGAGCTGCTCGTGCGCCGCGGAAAGCGCTCGGGGCTGTACACGATCGTGGCCGTGCACTCCACGGCTCGCGGTCCGTCGCTGGGAGGTTGCCGGCTATGGGCCTACGACGATGCCCGGGCAGCGGTACGCGATGCCCTGCGGCTGTCTCGGGCGATGACCCTCAAGGCGGCGGTCGCCAACGTCCCCCTGGGCGGGGGCAAGGGCGTGATCATGGCGCCGGCGAACGCCCCCCTCCCCCCGCGTCGCCGGCGGGCCGCGCTGCTTGATTTCGCGGACCTCGTCGAGTCTCTGGACGGGCGCTACATCACCGCCGAGGACGTCGGCACCTCCAGCCGCGACATGAGCGCGATCGCTCGGCGCACGCGGCATGTGGCCGGCCTGGCCCGAAGCCGCGGCGGCTCCGGGGACCCCAGCCCGCTCACCGCCCTGGGCGTCGAAGCGGCCATTCGCGCGGCGTGCGAGCGGGCCTTCTCGGACGGCTCGCTGCGCGGCCGGTCCATCTGCGTGCTCGGGCTCGGTCACGTGGGGGCTCGGGTGGCCAGGCGCTGCGCCCGGGCGGGAGCCCAGCTCATCATCAGCGATGTCGACGAGGGCAAGCGGGCGCTGGCCGAGGAGCTGGGAGCCGCCTGGAGCTCGCCCCGCAATGCCGTGGAGGCAGACGTCGACGTGCTCGTGCCCTGTGCGCTCGGAGGCCTGCTCGACGACCAGTCGGTGGCGCGCCTGCGCTGCCGGATCATCGCCGGAGCCGCCAACAACCAGCTCGCGGACGATCTCATCGCCGAGCGCCTCCAGGAACGGGAAATCCTCTGGACGCCCGATTTCGTCGCCAACTCGGGTGGGCTGATCAACATCGCCGAGGAGGTGAACGGCTATCACGCTGCGGCTGCCCGGCGCCGAGTGCTGGGTATCGGCGACACGCTGCGCGAGATCTTCGACCGCGCCGAGGCCGACGGCACCACGCCACTGGTGGCGGCACTGGAGGTGGCCGACCGGCGGTTGCGCTCGGTGGACGGCCGCGCCGCTGGGTCACTCGTCGGGGCCGCCGGAGCGCGGCTCTGAGGCGATCAGCTGGCCGCCGCGGGGGCGCTGCACCCCGTCGGGCAGCCGCCCCTCGCCGGCCAGCTTGTCCAGGTGGGCGGCGAGCGTGACCGTGGCCGCCGGTCGCATCATCTCGGGAACGTCGTCCCAGGCGGCGTCGAGCAGCTCCGTGATCGAGCGTGACCCGCCAGCAAGTGCGGCCAGCAGGCGGGTCTCACGTGACAGGCGGTGCGCGATGTATTCGTCCAGCTTGGCGCCCGGGTCCTCGACGGGCGGACCGTGGCCCGGGCACAGGACATCGAGTTCGTGGCCACGGAGCTCGGCCAGCCCTTTCAGATAGCCCGCCAGCGCCCCCGGATCGGGCGCGATGAACACACTGCCCTGGCCGAGCACGGCGTCACCGGTGAGAGCGGCGCCACCCACCAGGAACGCCAGGTGATCCGGAGCGTGGCCCGGGGTGCTGACCGCCTCCAGCGGGCCGAAACGATCGCCCCCGCCCAGCCGTAGATCGACGTCACCGCGAGCCGCTCCCACCCGAGCCTGCCCGAAGCGCTCCCGAATCGCCGCCGTCGCCTCGGCGTGGTCAGCGTGGTCGTGGGTGAGCGCGATCCCGGCCAGACCGCCACGCCGCTCCAGCTCCACGGTCAGAGCAGCCACATGGGACTCCAGGCCGGGGCCCGGGTCCACGAGCCACGCCGGGTCGCGCCCCACGATCCACGAGTTGGTCCCGCTCAGGGTGAACGGGCCCGGGTTGTCGGCAACAACCCCCACGATCGGATGGCCGGGGATGTCAACAGGCGTCACTGCTTGAATAGTCAACCATGGCGACTGGCGCCGACGACCCGGTGGAGGGCGGTGGAACCAACGGGGAGGTCGGACAGGACCCGGATACGCTCGATGAGACCGAGGATCCGGGGCGCACGCTGTGGCGTGGCCTGATCTCACTGGTGATCCTGGCGGCGATCGTCGCCGGGCTTCTGCTCGCCGTCCCCGGCCTGCACGGCGTGGCCCACACGGTGTCGAACATGAACGCCGGATGGCTCCTGCTCGCCGTCGGGTTGGAGATCCTGTCGTGCCTCGGCTACGTCATCGCCTTCCTACAGGTCTTCGATCGCGCCCCCCTGCGCTTCGGCGCTCGGGTGGCACTGAGCGAGCTGGCTTTCGGGGCGGCGGTCTCGCTGGGCGGAGCCGGCAGCGTCGCGGTCGGCGCCTGGCTGCTGGTCGAGCGCGGCGGTGAGCCGACCCGGGTCGCCGAGCGCTCGGCGATCCTGTTTCTGCTGACCAGCGCGATCAACGTCTTCACCTTGATCGCCGTGGGCCTGGGCCTGTGGGTCGGAATCCTGCCCGGCGCCCGAAATCCCCTGCTCAGCCTGGTGCCCGCAGCGGCGGGCACGGCTTGCCTGGTCGTCTTTCTCGCTCTGCCCCGCTACAGCGAGCGCCTGGCCGCCGGCCGGTCCCCTGGCGCGATGCGCACGCTTCTAGTCGAGATCGCGGCCAGCATCCGCGGGACCGAGGAGGTCATCTTCAGGTGGGACTGGCGGATCATCGGGGCGATCGCCTTCCTGTGGTGCGACATCGGCGTCCTGGCGGCGTGCTTCGCGGCGGCCGGCCCGGTGCCGCCTGTGGCCACGATCGTGCTCGCCTACCAGATCGGCTACCTGTCGAACCTGGTCCCGATCCCGGGCAACATCGGCATCCTGGACGGAAGCCTGGTCGGCATGTTCGTCCTCTTCGGAGTCTCGGCCACGGCGGCCACAGCGGCCACGGTCGTCTACCACGCCATCGCTCTGTGGGTCCCGGCGATGTGGGGCACGATCGCCTTCGTGATCCTGCGCCGCACCCGCGGCCGCCCCCTCAAGCTCCGCCCCCCGCGCGAGGAACGCCAGCGGCTCCGTCGCGAGCACCGCGCGGAGCGAGCCGAGCGGCGGGTCGGCTCCCGCGGAGACGAGTGAGCGGAGCGGGACCCAGCCGCTCAGAATTGATATCGGGGCGCCCGGATTTGAACCGGGGACCTCACCGACCCGAATTATGGGCGAAATCTGCTGCTGCTGTAAGAAGTACCTGCAAATCGATAGGTTCCAGCTTGGGCTCACCTCCTCTCAGATCCTCGGATATAGCGGTGGATTCCCGGGGTTTCGGCAGGGAGATCGATTCCCTGCCAAATGACGAGGACGCTGACGCCGGCTCCCTCGTCATCTCCCCAGCCCGCTGCGCAGCCACCGCGCGGGCGGCGCTCCACGTACCGAACAGGCGTGTGACGACACTCGCCGCAGGCCACTCGCCCTCGGCGAGGCGCGCGAGCGCGTCTCCCCCACGTCGACGCGCGTGGGTGCTCGACCAGTCGTACGACGACGGGAGCCGGCCGAAGCGCTCGCGCCAGTCGCGCATCGCGGCGAGCACCCGTTCGAGAGTCCAGCGCCGCTTCATCGCGCCAGGGTGGCACGCCTTGCAGTATGCGTGGGCGTCGCCCTTGCCGTTACGCGGCTGCGTGTAGGCGCCGCAGCCGCGGCACACGCCCTGGTAGCGGGCCTTGACCACCCGGGCCTTCTCCCCGGTCGGGTCGTAGAAGTACGCCTTGACCGTCGCTGGAGAACGGCCGAGGCGGTGGGCGATCTGGGCATTCGACAGGCCCTCGAACTCGCGGTAATGCCGCGCCAGAGCGACCGCCCGGCGACGCTCGAGAACCCGACCGTTGCCCGCGGTTGATGTCTTGCCCGTCACACCGGGTCAGGCTACCTCGCTCAATTGGCGTTTCCGTCGGAGGTCGGGACGCAAGTGCGGACGCGCCGGCTGCACCTCCTACCCGCGCATAGGGAGACGGCCCGGCCTCTGCGCCGACAGACGCGTCTGGACATCAAAGCGGGTCCAGCCATGGACGATCGCTCGAGTGGCGAAGCACAAGCCGGGCCTTGAGCAGCTGCGGTGAGCAAAGCGATCGTCAGCTGTCGGCCGGCGCTAGCCAGCCGACGGGCCCGCAGCTAACGATTCCGACGGACTCGCATCTGGCGAATCTCGGGACTGCGTGTGCGGACGGGTCGCGTCCTGCTCTTGTGATTCCGCGGGTATCGGGACGCTCGACTGCCCGGGTGCCCCACGACGATCGCAAACGTGGCGAAGCACTCGTCCGGCCTCGAAGGGTCTGACGTGTCCTGCTCGGCGAAAGCGCTCGTTCGGTGTCCGTGGCGCCGGCCATCCCCTCGTCACCGAAGCAGTCGCCAGCTGGGGCCCGCCGCCAAGGCAAAAGCGGTCGTCTAAGGCCTGATCAGACGGCCATGAGCCAGTGGTTTGGCTGAGGTTTGCCGGTGAGCGGCCGCGACGCTGAACCGCTGGGCTCCTTCCTCTTGGGGCGGGCTTGGGATCCCAACCGCAGCGACACCTGCGTCGCCCCGTCGCCTCGGTTGTCTCGTGGTGCGCGCTGTCAGGTGGCGAAGGAGAGAAAGTGACACGCCCAGGGGTCGAGCGCCACATAGAGGCCCGCGGCTGTCAGGTCGTCGCCATCGCGCTCGAAGCTCCGGCTGTCAAGCCGGTCGGTCAAGGCCCAGCGGCGCCCTGACATGTCGGTCCACGGCAGATGAACACACGCCTGAGCCGGACCATCTGACAAGTTGACCACGACTAGGTCTCGTGAGTCATCGGTCGCCCAGCACCAGGACACGAGCTGACGGTGAGAGTCGTTGTCGGGCCACCCGACGGTCTCGCACAGGCGCCAGTCCCCGTCTCTGAGCTGCGCATCGGCGATCGCCCGCAACAGCCGATCGTAGAAGGCGCGTAGATCGCCGTCAGCTGGCTCATCGGGGCCACGGCCCAGGAACACCGGGATCCGCGTCCGGCGTCCCTCCAGTTGGCCGTCGTGATAGAGGCGGGCTCCCTGGAGGGTCGACATCACGACCGCCGCGGCCCGAGCCTTCGCGGGCGCGAACGTCGCAGCAGCGCGGGGCTCGTCGTGGTTCTCGATGAACCGGATCAGCCGCTCCTGGTAGGAGGCGTCGGCCTGCAGGTGGCCGCGCACCGACTCAGCCGACTCGTGCACGAGCCGGTCATAAAGGCGCTTGTCATAACAAAGGTCGAACCCCTGCTGCTGCAACGTCCACTCCATGTCCCAATAGGCCTCGGCCATGAACAGCAGGTCCGGATGGGCGGACCGGACCCGCTCGATGAGCACCGGCCAGAACTCGGCGCAAGGGGGCGAACCGGCGCGCTCGCCCCAGGTGCGGGCGAACACTTCGTTGGTCATGAGCATCGCCATGTCACACCGCAGCCCGTCGCACTGCGCCCCCAGGCCTATCAGCATGTCCGCGACGGCGTCACGGAGCGCCGGCGCGAAGGCGTTGAGCTGCACGACGTCGGGCCACGGCGGGAAGTACGGATCACGGCCCTTGGCGACCACGCCGCCGGCCGTGGGCAGGAACGCCTCCGGGTGCTGGGCCAACTCCTCGTCGCTGCCGGGCAGAAAGCAATCCGGCCGCTCGGTCAACCACGGATGGTCGGGCGCGACGTGGTTGGGCACGTAATCGAGGATCAGTCCCAGCCCACGCCGGGCGAGCTGCTCACGCGCCGCGGCGAGGCCGTCGGGGCCGCCGAAGCGGTCGTCCACGACGTAATCACGGACGCAGTATGGAGAGCCGATTACGTCCTCGGGGTGCAGATCTGGCAATGCCGCTCGATTGCCCGCCTGCAGCGTCGGGTCAGCCAGGGCGATCTCAAGACCCGCGGGGCTGCGCTGCCACACCCCCATCAGCCAGACGGCGTCGATCGGACGGCCCGCCACGGCGTCCCACTGCTCGCCGGGGACATCGCCCAGCCCGCCTCTCGCCACCCCGTCCTGGCCCAGACGCGTCAGCCACACGGCGGTGTTGATCTCATACACCGTCGGCCGCGGCGCCAGTCGCACGAGAAACGCCCCGTTCAGCTCGCCAGGTCGACCGTCGCCTCAGCGCCGCTTCGCCAGGCGATCGTCTCCAGGAACAGCAGGGCGACGGTGCCGGTCCAGCCGGTCTGATGACTCGCCCCGATGCCCGCGCCGTTGTCCCCGTGGAAGTACTCGTGAAACAGGAGTAGGTCGTGCCAGTGGGGATCGGTCTGGAACTGGGTGATCCCACCGAATACCGGTCGCCGGCCATCCTCGTCCCGGGTGAACGTGCTCGTCAGACGCTGCGAGATCTCGGCAGCCACCTCCAGCAGGTTCATCTCCCGGCCGGAGCCTGTGGGACACTCCACCTTGAGCCGGTCGCCGTAGTACCGGTGAAGCTGAGCCAGCCCGCGGAGGATGACCAGATTCATCGGGAACCAGACCGGTCCGCGCCAGTTGGAGTTGCCGCCGAACATCCCACTGTCGGACTCGGCGGGGAGATACCGGACCTCGTGGCGGCCGTCGAAGTCGAGCACCGCCGGATGCTCGAGATGCCGGCGAGAGATCGCTCGGATGCCATGCGCACCGAGGAACTCATCCTCGTCGAGCATCGTGGCCAGGATCCGCCTCAGTCGCGGCTCGTCGACGAGAGAGACCATCCGGTAACCCTCCGGATTGGGTCCCGGCAGATGCGCGAGCGACGGAACCATGTCGCTGAAGGCGGCCGCGAACCTGGCGACCCGCTCCATGAACTGCGGGTGGCGATCGACCACGTCGGGGTCGAACACCGTGGCGGCACACATGGGCAGGAGCCCCACCAGCGACCGAACCTTCAACGGCACGCGAGTCCCGTCGGGCAACCGCATCACGTCGTAGTAGAACCCGTCGTCCTCGTCCCAGAGCTCGGTGTCGCCCTCGGGCGGGTTGACGGCGACCGCGATCCATTGGAAGTGCACGAGGAATTTCTCGGCCATGTCGCCGTACACGGGGTCGCGCTTGGCGAGCTCGACGGCGATCTGCAGCATCCACTGGCAATAGAGCGCCATCCACGCGGTGCCGTCGGCTTGCTCCAAGGTGCCGCCCCCCGGGAGCGGCGCGGACCGGTCGAACAGGCCGATGTTGTCAAGGCCGAGGAACCCGCCCTGGAACAGGTTGCGGTCGTCGGGATCCTTGCGATTGACCCACCACGTGAAGTTCGTGAGCAGGCGATCGAACACCCGGGCCAGGAACTCGTGGTCGCCCTCGCCGCGGATCTCCGCCTCGCGCTCGTACACGTACAGCGCGGCCCAGGGCGTCACCGGCGGGTTGACGTCGGAGAAGTTCCACTCGTAGGCGGGGATCTGGCCATTGGGATGCAGGTACCGAGTGCTGAGCAGCAGCTCGACCTGGTGCTTGGCGAAATCGACGTCCACCAGGGCCAGGGGCGCGCAGTGGAAGGCGAGATCCCAGGCGGCGAACCACGGGTACTCCCACTTATCCGGCATCGAGATGACATCGCGCGCGACCATGTGAAACCACGGAACGTTGCGCAGCGAGCTGGCCGGCGCGCCCGGACTCCACGGGTTCACGCCGTGTTCGCGCACCCAGCGGTGCACGTCGTACTCGTAGTATTGCTTGCCCCACAGCAGACCGGCCAATGCCTGGCGCATGACCAACGCCTCGTCGGCGCCAAGCTCCGCCGGGATGACCCGCTTGTAGAACTGGTCGGCCTCCTTGCGTCGCGTCGCCAGCGCCTCGTCGATTGCCGCCAGCGGTTCTTCGGGCTTCGCCGCCGGCCTACCGTCCGTCGCGGGCTTGCCGCGCGCGTCCGTCGCGCTTAAGGACGAGCGCAGACGGACGCGAATCGTGGCGCTCTCACCCGGCGCAATGGTCACGACGTGGTGGGCGGCAACCTTCGTGCCCGTGCGCTCCGGGTTGACGGCCCCGGCCGCGCCATCAACCACGAAGTCGTTGATGCCGTCCTTGACGTACGGCGAGGAGTTCGGGGTTCCGAATAGACGCTCGCTGTTCGTCTCGTTCTCGCAGAACAGCAGCTCCGCCGTGTCATCGGCGTGGAGTGTCCACTCCCCTAGCTCGGCATGCGAGAGTCGCACCTCGGCGCCATCGTCGCCGGCCTCGAGACTCGGCCGGGGGACGTCATCGCCCCATGACCACGCGTTGCGAAACCACAGCGTCGGAAGCAGGTGCAGCGTCGCCTCCTCGGGCCCCCGGTTGAAGGCGGTCACGACCATCGCGATGTCGTCGTGAGCCATCTTGGCGTACTCGACGCTCACGTCGAAGTAGCGACCCTCCCCGAAGACCCCGGTGTCGAGCAACTCGTACTCCATGTCCAGCTTGCCCCGGGCCCCATTCGTCGCCACGAGATCGTGGTAGGGGAAGGCGCGCTGGGGATACTTGTACTGGCACTTCATGTACGAGTGCGTCGGAGTGCTGTCCACGTAGAACCAGTACTCCTTAGCGTCCTCGCCATGGTTGCCCTCCCCGTTGGCGAGCCCGAACATCCGCTCCTTGAGGATTGGATCGGCACCGTTCCACAATGCCAGTGCCAGGCACAGCCGCTGACCGTCGTCGCAGATGCCGGCGATCCCGTCCTCGCCCCACCGGTAGGCGCGCGATCGCGCCTGGTCGTGCGTGAAGTAGTTCCACGCGTCCCCGCCCTCGCTGTAGTCCTCGCGGACTGTCCCCCACTGGCGCTCGGACAGGTACGGGCCCCACGACTTCCAGGGCACCTCGCCAGTGCGCGCCTCCTCCAATCGCCGGTGCTCCGGCGTCCGCTTTTTCGCTTTCGACGCTGGCATAGGCCGCAATCTCGTGGATGCTCACACTACACACCTCACCTGCATCGGGTGAGGCCGAGATGTTGCGCACGCCGGAAAGCGGAGGTCCGATGGACGCCGCCCTCGCGCAGGAGATCGGCGACGGCTTTGGACCACGCCGGCCCGGCAAGGATCCGTTCGACGCGGTCGCAGCCCTGTTCGGCGGTTCGACACGCTCCAACGTCCGAACGAGGCGACTGTCTCCGACGACCCGGGCGAGGCCGGAGCCGGGTCCGCTATCAAGTCCCGGCCCGGGGGCCGCACAGACTGCTGTTTGGCACGACCTGGACCGTGTCGCCGACCGGGCGCAGCGGCGAGCTGGAGGCGTCGTTGAGCAGTTGCCCTTTGGAGGCGAACTGGGTCGAGCCGCCGCCGTCGAGGTTCATCGCGTCGACGGCGCCGAGCGATCGCATCACGTCGGCCTCCTCGGTGAGCGTCAGGCCCTCGCTGACGCCGGGGATCCCGTCGGCGGTGGCGAGCAGCAGCCGCCCGCGGGCGTCGACTCCGGCGAACGTTCGCGCGTGACGGTAGGCCGAGAACGTGTAGTCGTTGAGATCGCGCGGGTCAAAGACGCCCTCGTTGGAGGCGTCGATCGCGGTGCGACCGTTGCGCAGCAGCACTGGCCCGGCACTGCTGATGCTCGTCTGGGAGGTCAACTGCAACGGGCCGCCTGACGAGCTGCGCGCCTGCTCGGACACGCTGAGCCGCTGCCCCGGCCGGGCGTGGTCGGTCAACCATGCGGCATCGCTGCCGATCGCCTGCACCGCGGAGTCGCCGGCCGGGAGAGTCCCGCCCGGCGTGCCGATCGAGACCACAGCTCCCTGCGGGTTGATCAGCGCCTGCACAGCCGAGCCGGAGCTCGGCGCCGACGGCAGCAGCACTCCGAACATCGGCGTGAACAGGACGATGTCATTTGTGCCGGTGCAGAGCGTGTTCTGGCGTGGCTCGCTCGTCGGCGCGAAGCCGGCGACGCCGCAGTCCTCGGCGCTGCCGGGGAGCCGGTTGATACCGAGGATCCGGATCGAGCCGGCGCCGGAGCGCAGGGTCGCGAGCGAGCTCAGGTTCTCGATCTGCGCCAGACGATGCCCGTCGAGCACGAGCCCCGCACGGTCGCCGTTGGCCAGCGACTCGATCTGCCCGCTGTAGGCGCTGATGCCAGTATTGACGCCGTTGACAGCGGCCAGCGGCGCGTCGATCGTGAAGAAGCCGCCGTTGGTCGCCGCCACAGAATTCAGCGCGGCCGAGGCGTCCGGCACCGTCTCCTTGCTCGCGATCGCGTCCCCGTGGTACGCGATCACCTGCCCGGCGAACTGGTGCGGATCAACAATCGCAACGTGCAGCAGCTCGGCGTCCGGGCCGGGCTGGGGATCAAAGCCGGTCCACTCGACCACTGGGTCAAAACCGTCGGCCGTCAGAGATGCGGCCAGCGTGTTGGCGTCGGCCTGTGTCGAGAACTGCCCCACACGGACCCGGACGCCCATCACACCGCGCGGATCGTCGTTGTACAACGGCCACGGCAACACGGTCGCGGTCGGCGGAAATCCATCGGCGGTCAGCGACGCCTCAGTCCGGTCCGCCCACGCGGAACCGCCCGCCTCGGCCACCTCTGCGCTGCCGTCAAACGGGCTCCGCGCCGGCGCCTGGATCGTCACCGTCCAGAACGGCTTCGCGTTCGGGTTCGAGTAAACGCCGCTCAGCAGCGTCACGCCGCGCGCCGGTGAACCGGAACTCCAGTGGATCTGGTTTACGAACGCTGTCGAGTCACCACCCTGTTCCTCCGCCGCGGCCCGACGTCCGTGCCGGTGCGCCTGCGCTGTCACCGCGCCGACGAGCATGACCACGGCTACCACCGCCGCCAGCGACGTGCGCGCCAAGGCGCGTCGCCCAGCCCTCAAACTCGTTTCCAACGCCAATCGTCCTCGCAAGTCAGCCTCCCGGGTGCTCGCTGTCGGGATTCTCGCGCGCCACGTTACGTCGCACAACCGCCGGCATGTGAACCCACCGTGACGCCCACGTTGCGATCCCGCGAACCGGTCTGAAGTGGCTCCGCGACTCTGGCGGAGCTGCGTTCCGCTCTCCGGTGGACCCCCGAGCGACGGCGGCCTCGTTTTCTCCGTAGCGTGAATCCGCGCCAGCGCGAGCACGTCCCTCCAATGCCCGGAACCGCTGGATCGCGCCTGGCGATCGCTTTCGCATTCGACGAGGCCGCTGACCGCACGACTGGATTGCTGACGAGGGGATGGCCGGCGCCGCGGACACCGGACGAGCGCTTTCGCCGCAGGACACGTCAGACCCTTCGGGGCCGGACGAGTGCTTCGCCACGCTTGCGATCGCCCGGTCGTCGAGACCTCCTTTGATGTTCGGACGTGCCTGCCCGCGCGCGGGCAGGCGGTTCCCCTTTGCGCGGAATCCAGGTCTGCCGGAACCGCTTGCAACGAGCCGCGCGGGCTGCAAGCAAGGGCAGCGAACTCGCGATCGCTCTTCTCGCCCGAGACGTTCAAACGCCGGCTTGTGCTTCGCCACGCTTGCGGTCGTCCGCGGGCGCAGGCGAAGTAGCGGGGAATTACAGAAGCAGGACCGACCGGAGGCGACGGTCGCGGTCCCACAAATCGCCAATCTCGCGTCTGATCGGGCGATGAGCGCCATCGACGCCCTGCCGAGCCGTCGCGAGGAGCTCGAAGTGGGAGGATGCGCCTCTCATGCTCGGCACGGCTCGTGAGGAGATCGCGCCCTTTCTCGGTCGCGCAAACGAACAGAGGCTCCTGGCGTCGCTCTTGGACGAGGTCGCAACACGCGGCCAAGCGCTCGTGCTTCGCGGCGAGCCGGGTATCGGGAAGTCGCGTCTGCTTGCTGAGGCCGCGCGCACGGCTCGCGAGCGAGGCATGGCCGTGCTCACCGCTACCGGCGTGCAGTCAGAAGCGCATCTGCCTTTTGCCGGGCTGCATCAGATGCTCCGTCCCGTACGCGAACGTGCAGTCGAGCTGCCTGCGATTCAGCGGGCGGCGCTCGACGCCGCGTTCGGACTCACGCACGAGGTCGCGCCTGAGTCCTACCGGATCGCGATGGCCGCGCTGGACCTCATCTCGGAGGTCGCCGCCGACGTCCCGGTGCTCCTCGTCGTCGACGACGCCCAGTGGCTGGACCGTCCGACCGCAGACGTGCTCGCGTTCGTTGCTCGGCGAATCGAGTCCGACCCGGTTCTCTTGCTCGCAGCCGCGCGCGACGGTTACCCTGCGGGCCTCGCCGATGCGGGGCTGCCGGAGCACCGGTTGACCGGCCTCGACGACGCGACTGCAGCGGCACTGCTCGACGCAGCGACCCCGGGGCTTCCCCTCACGACACGGAGCCGCGTGCTGCGTGAGGCCGCCGGCAACCCGCTGGCGCTCCTCGAGCTGCCGGGGGCGGGAGGTCCGACCGCGGCTGAGCGATCGCTGCCCGGCGGCTTGCCGCTGACCGAGCGGCTCGAGCGGGCCTTCGCAGGTCGCGTCTCGGATCTGCCCAACACGACACGCCTGGCTCTGCTGGTCGCCGCGCTCAACGACGGAGATGCCGTCGGCGAGATCCTTCAGGCGGCGAGCGCCGTTGCCGGGGCTTCCGTCGATCTCGACGCATTTGACCCGGCCGTCGGGGCGGCGCTGATCGACCTCGACGTCAACTCCATCCATTTTCGACACCCGCTGATTCGCTCTGCGGTCCGGCAGAGCGCCGGCGTGCAGCAGCGTCGGCGTGTGCACGAGGCGCTCGCCGCGACGCTCGAGGCCGATCCAGACCGCCGCGTGTGGCACCGAGCCGCACTGATGACCGGGCCGCATGAGGAGCTTGCGCGTGAGCTTGAAGAGGCCGGGGTGCGGGCCCGGCGCCGGGGCGCCATCGACGTCGCCCTGACCGCGCTGGGGCGAGCGGTGCAGCTCAGCGCCCCAAACCACCGGGCTGGTCGCATCTTCGCCACCGCCGAGCTGGCCTTTGAGCGCGGGCGGCCGGACATCGCGATCGCGATGCTGCGCGAGATCGAGCGCCTCGATCTCAACCCTCTGGAGGTCGCGCGAGCGCGTTGGGTCAGCGAGCTCCTGGATGCGCGTGCGCTGATTGACGATTCGCGGGTGGCCGATCTGATCGCGATCGCCGAGCACGCGGGTGCGACAGGTGATCGCGATCTCTACCACAACCTGCTCTGGATCGCCGCCGCGCGCACGTGGTGGGCGAGCCCGGGCCCGGACACGCGCCAGCTGGTTGTGGATGCCGCCAATCGCGCGGGACCACCCACCGCCGCGGATCCGCGGCTGGTCTCGATCCATGCGTACGCCGATCCGTACGCCAACGCGTCGAAGGTGGTCGGCTGCCTGCGGGAGGCCGCGGACAGCGCGGTGACGGGCGCGGAGGACGCTGGGTTCCTGGCCTCGGCCGGAATGGTTACGGGCGCCTTTTACGACAGCCTGAGGTTCTGTGCAATCGCGATCGGCAGTGCCCGGGCAGAGGGACGCCTCGGTCGCCTGCCCCGCCTGCTGGCGACGCAGGCGATCCTGGCTGTTCGCCTGCCCAACTGGGACATCGCGATCCCCGCCGCGGAGGAGTCCCGCCGGCTGGCGACCGAGCTCGGCCAGCCGATCTGGCTCGCCACTGCCGAAACGGCGGTGGCGATGATCGAGGCGCTCCGCGGTGACCCCGAGGCGGCCGGGCGCGCGACAGCCCGCGCCGAGCAGCTCGCGCTCCCGCTCGACGCGAGCCATATCGTCGCGCTTGCCCGGTCTGGAGCGGCGCTATCGGCGCTCGCGCGCAGTCGGCATGTCGAGGCATTCCAGCTCGCCGAGCAGCTGTTCGACCCCCGCGATCCAGCACACCATCTGCACTTCGCCTGCATGGCGATCGGCGATCTCGCCGAGGCCGCGGCGCACTCCGACAGCGCGCAGACGGCGCGCGAGCGGCTGGCCGAGGTCGAGGCGGAGGTTGGCGGCGCCCCGGCCGAGTGGCTCGCGATCAACCTTCGCCATGCCCGGGCCGTGCTCGCCGACGACGAGCGCGGAGCGGCCGTGCGCTTCGAGGAGGCCCTCAGCGCGGATCTCGATCGCTGGCCTTTGTGGCGTGGTCGCCTTCTGCTCGCCCACGGTCGGTGGCTGCGCCGCCGCCGCCGCGTAACGCACTCCCGGGCACCGCTGCGTGAGGCCCGGGACATCTTCGACGCCATCGGCGCATCAAGCTGGGGAGACCAGGCACGCCGCGAGTTGCGAGCCTCAGGCGAGCGCAGCCGGCGCCGCGTTCCCGAGGCGCGCGACGACCTGACGGCGCAGGAGCTTCAGATCGCACAACTCGCGGCCGAGGGCCTGTCGAATCGCCAGATCGGCCAGAGGCTGTTCTTGTCGCACCGCACGATCAGCACGCACCTATACCGGGTGTTTCCGAAGCTCGGGATCACATCTCGGGCCGAGCTGAGCGCGGCGCTGGCGTCGGGGTCCCAGATGCGTTAGTCCGATGATGCGCCGGGCATACGTACGTACGCGAGGCCCGACAGGCGCCGTCATTTGACGCACGATTTGGCGCCACGCCACAGCCAAAGTCGTGGATGACCAAGCCGACCTCATCCCGAGGCCGACTGAACCAAGAGGAGGTCATCCATGACCGATGTGCGTAACGTCGTCCTCGTCCACGGTGGGTTCGTGGACGGATCGGGCTGGCAGGGCGTCTACGACCTGCTGACGGCAGACGGGTTCAACGTGAGCGTCGTGCAGAACCAGACGCTGTCGCTCGAGAGCGACGTCGAGACCACCACCAACGTGGTCGACCTGCAGGACGGTCCGACGATCCTCGTCGGCCACTCCTACGGCGGAGCGGTGATCACCGAGGCCGGCACCCACGACTCAGTCGCTGGCCTGGTGTACGTCACGGCCTTCGCGCCCGACCAGGGCGAGTCAGTCAACACGCTGATCGCCGATCCGCCCCCGGGCGCACCGGTGCCTCCCATCCTGCCGCCGCAGGACGGGTTCCTGTTCCTCGACCGCGACAAGTTCGCGGATTCATTCGCCGCGGACGTCCCGGCGCGCGAGGCGGCGTTCATGGCCGACTCGCAGGTCCCGTGGGGCGTGGAGGCGCTCAACGGCGCAATCAGCGACCCCGCCTGGCGGAGCAAGCCGAGCTGGTACCTGATCGCGACCGACGACCGGATGATCCCGCCGCCGGCACAACGGATGATGGCCGAGCGCGCCGGCGCGACGACCACCGAGGCGCCCGGCAGCCACGCCATCTACGTCTCCCAGCCAGGCGCCGTCGCCAGCCTGATCACCCAGGCGACACGGTCCCTGCAGGCCGCGACGTCGGTGGCCTGAGCTCATCCCGGCCGGCCGGCAGGACGCCCAGCGTCCTGCCGGCCGCGGGCACCTGCTGCCGCACGAATCTCCACGTCGACTTGGGCCCATGCACGGCTGGACTGGGCGACCATGCGATCACGCTCTGCTTAGCCCGCGGCGCGGCATGCGCATGTGCTCGCACGGCGTCGCGGCGGCAATGGTCGAGATGCCCGGCCGCTACTCAGCGCATCCGAGCGAGCGTTGTTTGCTCGCGATTAAGCATTGCGAGTTCGTCACGCCACTGTCGCACGAGCGGCGAGTCGCGTAGGCGCTCCTCGAGCAGCGCCAAAGAGCGCTGATAGTGCCGCAGGCGCCGAGCACGCAACTCGCGAACCCGACCGGGCGCCGCGCTGTCCGTCGAATCGACAGCGGCCTCGCGGCGCAACTCGCGCAGCTTGGAGAGCTTGTCGGCGGCGAACAGTGTCAGGGCCTCGTCACCCGCTCTTGCGACCTGCTGGCGCAGCGCGGCCTTGCGCTTCGCATAGCCGGCGATCCGGTCGTCATCGCTGACGGCGAGCACAAGCCTGGTGATCCGCGGCCCGAACCGCTCTTGCAGGTCTGCCGGGGTCGCGTCGGACTTCTCGATCAGGTCGTGCATGACTCCGGCCGCGATCAGGTGGTCCGGCGCGCCGTTGTAGTAGAGCAGTGAGGCGACCTCGAGCGGATGGAGGATGAACTGTGTCCCATCGGCCCGCCTCTGGCCGGCGTGCATGCGCTCGGCGTATGTCACGGCCGCCTGTGTCTGTGGAAGCCCTGGTGTGAACGGCGCTATGCGGCGTGTGACGGCCATGGCTCTTGAGTCTATTCGGCGCCGCAAAGTGCGAGATAAAGGTCGCTTGTGGCCCTTGAAACGGGCAAGCGTTTCTGATTGTCGCCGACGTGCCGGCCGACACTAGTCGCAAGGGTTCACGTTGTGACCGCCGGCGGACTTGTTACCAGCTGGCTACCACACGGATGCCCCGCGTGGTTCCCCTGATGGCGCGGTGGGATCAAACGGCGACGATGAGGTCGTTCTGCTTGATCCGCGATTGATCGGGGGGCTGTGATCCCCACGCACCGAATGCTTGTTGAGCTCGCCAGCGGTCCCATGGATCGCGGGCGCGCGGTTCGCTCCAGCGAGCAGGTGATGTTGGTCGAGCAGCTGTCGGCGATCCGCGAGCAGCTGCTTCAGGTAAACGATGCACCCCGTTGGGTCGGATGGCGCGGTGCAGGTAGCTGGATTCGAGGCTTGCGCACCGCCGAGCGGTGTACTCGGCGGTGCGCCCCATGTGTTCGATCGGTGGGATTCAGTCGGTCCCGAACCCGTCGCGAAGGAACGCGGTAGCCTGGGCGACCGCGGCGCGCGTCGCTCTGGTCTGGCTCAGTGCATTGAGCAGCTTGAAGTCGTGGCAGGTCCCGTCGTAGCGGACGGTTGTCACGGGCACGCCCGCGAGGCGGAGCTTGGCGGCGTCGCCTCGCCCTCGTCGCGCAGCACGTCGGCCTCATCGACGAGCAACAGTGTGGGCGGCAATCCCATTACCTGCTCGATCGTGGCCTGGTTGGGCGACGCGGTGATTTCCGACCGTTGCTCCGGATCGGCGACGTAGGCGTCCCAGAACCACTCCATGGCCTTCCGTGTGAGCCAGGGGCCGTCGGCGAACTCGTCGTAGGAGTCCGTGTCCATCGCGGCGTCGGTGACCGGGTAGTAGATCCCGGCGTGCGCGAACTTGACATCGCCGCGCTCCTTGGCCATCAGGGTCAGCGCGGCGGCCATATCGCCGCCGACAGACTCGCCCGCGACCGCGATACGGCTCGGATCAAGGCCCTTCGATGAGCCTTCGTGGGTGATCCACTGCGCTGTGGCGTAGCCCTGCTCGATCGCCACGGGGTAGCGTGCCTCCGGCGAGTTCGGATACTCGACGAACGCAAGCGCCGCGTTGGCGCCGACCGCGAGCTCACGCACGAGCCGGTCGTGAGTGCCGGCGATCAACGCGAGCGCTGTCCGGTTCCAGGCAAGGAACGTGCGCTCATTCGCGAACGTGAACCGCGGGTCGGGGTCGGTGTCCGGTTCGGATCGCACGTCGGCGTCGGCAGAAGCGAGCACAGGCGCCATGGCGGCTATCGATCGATGACCGCGTCGGTGATCGGGTTGATGCCAGCAAGCCTTGCGGAGAGCTCCTCGGTGAGCCTGTACCGCCGCGCGAGTTCCGCGGGCGCGGTGTAGCACAGCTTCGTCTCGTGGCCGTCGGCGAACACGAGCACCTTGAGCGGGAGATCGAGTGCCACCAGCGGCGAGGCCTCCATCACCGGCGTTCCCGCGAGCGGGCTGCCGAAGATCACGACCTTCGTGTCGCGCAGATCGAGCCCGGCCGCCTTCGCCTCGCCGCTGTGGTCGATCGTCGCAAACAGCTTCAAGCCCTTGGCGGCGATGACCGCCGACAGGCGCGAAACCGTGTCGTCGACTGACCACGGGCTCAGCTTGGTCACGATTCCGGCTCCATCTGGACCTTGGTCTGACATCAGTAGCTCCTTTGCTCCACGTGGGTCTCCGATCTGCAACTAGCTCGGCTCGGGCATGATCTCCGGAGTCCAGGGCAGCTGAACGAGCCAGAGCCGAGGTTCACTTGCCCGATCAGGATCATCGGCGCAGTTGCCTCCGGCGAAGGGAGCCGTGTGCTCCCTGCTTGCTACCCGCGCGATCCTGGTGAGTTGCCGGGCGTGCCGAGCATGTCGGCCGTTGTCCTGCGGCTAGCCGGGTCGTCGTTCGAGTCCGGCGACGTTGCTGGCGGTCGATGAGACCTGCGTCAGGTGGATGCCGACGTCGACCGGGCGGGTCTCAACGCGCACGCCGCTGCCCGTCCCGAGTTGCCCGTTCTGGTTGCCGCCCCAGGCCCACAGGCGGCCTGAGCTGTCGATCGCATAGCACGCGTAGCCGCCAGAGTTGATCTTTACGAACCTGACGCCTGCCGGCATCTTGACACGCACGGGGACATCGGAGCTCGCCGTGGTGCCGTCGCCGAGCTGGCCGCGCTCGTTGTCGCCCCACGTCCAGACGGACCCGTCCTTGAGGACCGCGATTGTCTGGCCGTTGGTCGGGCCGCTGCCGCCTTGGAACACCTGCCGAACCGCGGCGCGCAGCTTCACGCGGACCGGGACGGCGCTGTCGGCGGTGCTGCGGTTGCCGAGTTGGCCGGCGGGGTTGTAGCCCCAGTTGTAATAGGCGCCGTTGCTGAGCAGCGCCCCCGAGCCCTCCCAGGAGGAGGTGAGCGCGCTGACGCGCGCCGCGCGAGGCAGGCCCGTGACGGCCGTCGGCTTGGGGCTGCTGGTTGTCGAGCCGTTGCCGAGCTCGCCCGCGTCGCCGCTGCCGCAGGCGTAGAGCTTGCCGTGGGAGTCGAACAGCGAGTGCGTTCGGGCGCCGGTGGCCAGCGTGACGTCGCCGAGCGGGATTCGCCGCGGTCGAAGCAGCAGCAGGTCGGGGAGGCAGAGGTCACTATCGCCGTTGAGGCCCCAGCCCCACACCTGCCGGTGTGAGTCGATCGCCAGGGCGCCGTCGAACGGCATCGGGTTCGCCAACGCGACGATCCTGACGCCGGTGGGGAACTCGACCCGGACCGCGGTGGTCGAGTAGGGGGGCGTCTTGCCGTTTCCGAGCTCGCCGTAGCTGGCCACGCCCCAAGCCCAGACCGCGCCGGTTGATGTCAGCGCGTAGCCGTCGGAGTTGGAGGTCGCGATCTGCACGACGGTCCCCCTGATGCCGGGAACCAGCGTCGGCTTGTCGCGCTCGAGCTTGGCGATCTTGCCCCGGTTCCCGACGACGCCGAAACGGTAGACCGCGGCGGCGCCCACGCCGCCGGCGCCGAGGGCGACGCCGGCACAGGCGGCGAGCGCGAGCGATGCAAGGAGGACGAGAGCCGCGACCGCGTGCCGGTGCCTCATCTCGCGTCCATTCTCCACCCTGGATTGGAGCCGTCACGCGTCCGGATAGAGTCACGGCACTGATCGACGGTCGTGCGGGTCATCGCTCCAGTATTGACCTCCCCACGTAAACTGTCAACCATGGTTGCCTATTTTGGGACGCAGCGCCTTTGAGCCCCGGCGACACGAGCTCAGCGCAAGGAGCGGGCGAGGGAGCCCGACCTGGCGCCACGAACATCGGTCTCGGAGGCGCCCTGCGCCAGGCGTGGGTCGGCTACCGGCGGCGATTGGACGCCGAACTGGCGGCGGCGGGCTTCGGTGACCACGGCTTTCCGGACGGCCGGGTGCTGCGTCTCTGCTCCAAGCCCGGCGAAACGACCATCTCCCATATCGGAAGGGAGTTGGGAATCACGCGCCAAGGCGCGAGCAAGATCCTCGCCAGCCTCACCGAACGCCGCTACGTGACACTCACACCGTCGACAGCCGACCGCAGAGAAAAGATAGTCACGCTCACCCCC
>Ga0182024_10005734_pt1 | contig 27650 bp, 25 predicted proteins | sample P32metaG_FD_120480 | JGI IMG/M metagenome (GOLD analysis project Ga0182024, IMG submission 120480) | Permafrost microbial communities from Stordalen Mire, Sweden - P3-2 metaG (Illumina Assembly) | ecosystem: Environmental > Terrestrial > Soil > Wetlands > Permafrost | place: Sweden: Stordalen...
CGACCCCTGTCGACGTCGATTCCCACCTGGCAACTCGTGGCGGCGTCGGGGATTGGCCTAGGAGGGGCCGTCGCCCTCGGTATCGTCGGACTCTTTCTCGTCAGCGCGTATCTCGCCATCTTCATCGTGGTGGGTGCCACGATCGCGCTGGCCTACAACCTCGAACTCTTCCACGCACGACTCCACTCCGACGTCGTTTTCGCCCTGGCTTGGGGTGGGTTCCCGCTCCTGACGGCGTATTTTGCGCAACACGCCAACGTCAGCGTTCCCGCGCTGTTCGCCAGCGCCTTCGCGGCGTTCATCTCGCAGACTCAGCGAGAACTCTCGTCGCCGGCGCGAGATATTCGCCGGCGAACCGCCTCCATCGACGGCGTCCAGGTGCTCCTCGACGGAACGGCAGTGCCCCTTACGAGTCAGTCGATGCTCGCGCCCCTCGAACGAGCCCTGCGCAGTCTCTGTTGGGCGACGTTCGCTCTGGCCCTCTCGCTGCTGTACCTTCGACTGCACCATTAGGAACGTCCGGCGACGTTGTCGTCGTGATCGACCCGCACGACGAATCCACGTGTTGGCGAACTCTATGCTGGATTCGTTGTGAAATCCCAATGAAGGCGGTGACCACGTGGCTACGGAAAGTGCCCAAGAACGTTGGCGCCGCCTCTTTCACGCCGCCCCGATCCGCCCCGGGAAGTTCGACACCATGTCGGGCATTCCACTGGCACCGGTGTACGGCCCGAGCGACGCCGAGTTTCCTGGGGTCTATCCCTACACCCGCGGCGTGCACTCCTCGATGTACCGCACGAAACTCTGGACCATGCGCATGTTCGCGGGCTTTGGTACCGCGACCGACACCAACAAGCGCTTTCGAGAGATCATCCGCTCTGGGGGCACGGGCCTGTCGACGGCGTTCGACATGCCCACCCTCTTAGGACTGGACTCGGACGACCCGATGTCCCTTGGCGAGGTGGGACGTTGCGGCGTGGCCATTGATTCGCTCGCGGACGTGCGCGACCTCTTCGCCGGGATCGACCTCAGCACGATCACCACCTCGATGACGATCAACTCCCCCGCGGCCGTGATGTTGGCCCTCTTCGTCGCCCAGGCCGAGGAGTCGGGGGTTGCCCGTGAGCGTCTCGGTGGCACCTTGCAGAACGACATCCTGAAGGAGTACCAAGCGCAGAAGGAGTTCGTCTTTCCTCCTCGTCAGTCCATGCGTCTCGTACGCGACACCATCGCCTTCACCGCCGCGGAGATGCCCAAGTGGAACTCCATATCGGTCTCGGGCTACCACATACGAGAGGCCGGCTCTACGGCCGCGGAGGAACTGGCCTTCACCTTGGCGAACGGCTTCGCGTACGTCGAACTCGCGCGACAGGCCGGCCTTGGCGTCGACGCCGTCGCGCCGCGGCTGTCCTTCTTCTTTAACGCGCACATCGACTTCTTCGAAGAGATCGCCAAGTACCGCGCGGCGAGGCGAATCTGGGCGAAATGGATGAGAGAGCACTACGGCGCCACGGACGAGCGCTCCTGGCAACTGCGCTTTCACACCCAGACGGCCGGCGTGTCGCTCACGGCACAGCAACCCGAGATCAACATCGCGCGCACCGCGATCGAAGCACTGGCCGGCGTGCTCGGCGGTACCCAGTCGCTGCACACCAACTCCATGGACGAAGCGCTCGCCTTACCCTCCGAGAAGGCCGCGCGCATCGCTCTTCGGACCCAACAAATCATCGCGCACGAGACGAACGTCACCAACGTCGCCGACCCCCTGGGCGGATCGTGGTTCGTCGAAGAGCTGACTGACGAGATGGAGCGCGAAGCCGAGGTCATATTCGCCCAGATCGCAAAAATGGGCGAAGGTTCCATGCTCGAAGGGTGCGTGCGCGGTATCGAGGAGAACTGGTTCCAAGGACGCATCGCCGACTCGGCGTACGCGCTCGAACGATCCTTCAACTCCGGAGAACGAGTCATCGTCGGCGTGAACGCGTTCCTCGAAGGCAACGACGAAGACGACATGGCGACGCTGCGCATCACGAACGAAGACGAGCGTAAGCAGCTCAGTCGACTCGAGAAGGTTCGCCACGACCGCGACGGTGAACGAGTGACCCTCGCCCTCGAACGTCTTGGTCGCGAGGCGAGTGACCCCGACCTCAATCTCATGCCCGCCCTCATCGATGCCGCCAAGGCCTACGCCACGGTCGGCGAGATGATGACGGCGCTGGTGGGCGTCTTTGGACGCCACGTCGAAGTGCCTTCCCTGTGAGCCTGCGCGTTCTGGTCGCCAAAGTCGGCCTCGACGGCCACGACCGGGGCATCAAGGTCGTCGCGCGCCTCCTTCGCGACGCGGGCATGGAAGTCGTCTACACCGGCCTCTTTCAAACGCCCGAGACCGTGGCGTCGGCCGCCATCCAAGAAGACGTCGACGTGGTCGGGCTCTCGATGTTGTCCGGCGCGCACATGACGCTCGCGCCGCTGGTGGTGGAGGCCCTTCGCGAGCGCGGCTCGGATATCCCTGTCGTCCTCGGCGGCATTGTCCCGCCACGTGACCTCGATGAACTCAAAGCGCTCGGTGTCGCGGCGGTCTTTGGGCCGGGCGCGAGCGCTCACGAGATCGTCAGCGTCATCACGAGCATCGTCGCCGCGACGCCGTAGCGAGCATCTCACAGCACATTCGCCTGCGAACAGTGGGCTGGGTAGTGTCGAAGCACACGTCGAATGGGAGGCAGCATGCTCAAGGGTTTCAAGAACTTCCTCATGCAAGGAGACCTCATTGTCATCGCTGTCGGCCTGGTCGTGGCACTCGCCTTCAGCACCCTGATTCATTCGTTCACCGGCAGCATTGTGTCGCCCTTGATCAACGCCCTGGCCGGGAACTCCTCGGGCGGACCGGGACTCGGGTGGACGCTGAACGGACAGTTCGTCGCGCTGGGCACGTTCATTTCGTCGATCGTCTACTTCGTGATCTTCATGGCGGTCGTCTACTTTGTCCTCGTCGTGCCCTACCGTTCGTACATGGCTCGACAGGGCACCACGGTCTTCGGTGCGCCCAAGGCGCCGGCGCTCACCAAGACCTGCCCGGAGTGCCTCTCGAGCGATCTTCCCGCGGCCGCGACCAAGTGCCTGCACTGCGCGAGTGTCGTTGCGTAGCTTCGACCTGCGACGGACGTCACGGTGGAGACGAGAACTGGCGCGTGACGTCCCTCGGTAACATTGCCCCACGGCGAAGCGCCACGGCGCGACCGTCATTGGAGGGTACGTGATTCCCATTTTGACGAGTGTCGCCATGCGCGAAGCCGATGCCAAGGCCAGCGCTCGGCGCGGTGTCGACGCCCTCGTCGACATGGCAGGCACGGCCGTCGCCCTGCATGCGAAGCGACTACTTCGCTCGTGTTACGGCAAACGTGTCGCCGTCGTCGTCGGACCGGGACTCAACGGTGCCGACGGTCGCGTCGCGGCGGCGTGGTTGACGTCACGCGGCGCGCGCGTGGACGTCGTCGCGTGGGACCACGTGCCGACGGAACTTCACGGTTACGACCTCGTCGTCGACGCCGCGTTCGGACTGGGTTGTACGCGCCCGTTCATGGCGCCCAAGGTGTCGCCCGGTACGCTCGTCCTGGCGGTTGACCTTCCCTCCGGAGTCGACGCCGACTCGGGAGCTGTACTGGGCGCACCGATGACCGCCAACGCCACGCTCGCTCTCGGTGCCCTCAAACCCGCCCACCTCGCGGGCCCCTCGCTCGACTTCATGGGCGAACTTCACTTCGCCGGACTGGACATCGTGACTACCTACGACGACGGTCTGGTCGACGACAGCGATCTAGCGCCGCTCGTCACGTTTCAGCGGAACGATCACAAGTGGGCGCACGCCGTCCAGGCCTTCGTCGGTTCGTCGCTCATGCCCGGGGCGGCCGAACTGGTCCTACGAGGAGCCCTCGCCGGTGGCGCCTCGATGATCCGCCTCGAGAGTCGAGGTGACGTTGCCTCCTACGTCCAGCTTCCGCCCGAGGTCGTTCACTCGAAAGAGTCTTCGGTCGATCGCCGCTGTCGAGCGATGGTCGCCGGTCCGGGTCTCGGGCCCGACGCTCCTGCGTGGTTGGAAGAACGCTTAGCGAACGTTGAGTGTCCCGTTGTCCTCGACGCTGACGGACTCGACCGGTCGCTGATCGACCAGCATTCGCCACGCGACGGCTCGTGGGTGCTCACCCCACATGAGGGCGAGTTCGTGCGTCTCACTGGTCGACCTCTGGGAGCGAATCGGCTCGATGACGTGCGTGAACTCGCGGGGACGACTGGTTGCGTCGTGCTCTTGAAGGGACCGGTCACGGTCATCGCGGATCCCTCGGGAACGTTGCGGGTAGTGACGTCGGGAACGCCGACTTTGGCGACCGCGGGCACCGGCGACGTCTTGGCAGGGCTCATCGCGGCCACCATCGCGCGCGGACACGATCCATTGAACGCGGCGGCGCTGGCGGCTCACCTCCACGGACGCGCCGGCGCCCGATTGGTGCCTTACGCAACGGCGTCCGACGTGGCGACCAAGGTCGGTGAGTTACTGCACGAGCTGAGTCGCGTCGGTCACTGAAACAACGTGGCCGTTTACTCAACACACCGCGTCACGGGCGCCATTGGTGATCGCGCCGATGTCGTTGAGCCCTAACGCAACGTCAAAGACTACTGAGCGTCGTGGTCGCTGACGAGCGTCCGGCCAACGTGCACCGAGAACTCGTCAGCGACCTCCGCGCGCTACTTCAACCAGGACGGGATCCCGCTACTTAGTTTCTTGGCCGACACCACTGGCCCCGTCGACGTACTGTCCGTCGTGTAGATCTTGCCGTCGACCGGCTTGGCCGAGGTCGCGCTCGTCACCGTGACGAGGTAGCCACCGTTCAAACCCTGGTGATCGGTGGTGGTGTAGCGAAGTGGCGTCAACGACGGAGTCTGGGAGAACGTCGTGCTGGTGAGCGTCTTGAGGAAGCTCGCGCGCGTGAAGTTCTTACCCGAAGCCTTCAGGGCCTCGACGAAGGCCACGCCCCAGCCAATGCCGTACTCCATGTTGCCGTCTAGCGTCGAGGTCGAGCTGAAGCCTGGAAACTGCGACTTGTCAGCCGTGAGCACCTTACGCATCCACGGGATCCACGCGCTGCTGCTGCCGGGCGTTGGAAGGAAGCTAAAGGAGACCGCACCGACTTCGGGGTCCGCAGTGAGGCCCTTCGCGGCGAGTGGTCCAAAGACCGTCACCGGGTCCGAACCAACGCTCGATATCACCCAGTGGGGCGCGTAGCCGAGTTGCAAGGCGGCGCCGAGCGCCGCGTCCGTGGCGCCGGGAATCGTGTCGAGGACGACGACCGTGCACTTGTCGGTCTGGAATCGGGCGATGTAGGGCGCGAGCGACGCGCCTTGGGTCGTGACCAGGGCGGCGACACTGTAGAGCTGGGTGTCGGAGGGCGTCACGCCCCCAGCAACCAAGCCGGCCAAGCCGTCGGATCCGAAGTCGTCACCCTGTCCGAGGAAGCACACGTTCGCCGAAGCGTACGTGGCGTTGATGTACTTGGCGAAGATCTTGCTCTCCTCGTTGTAGCTGGTCTGCCAACCAAACAGTCCCGAGTAGGCGGTGGGGTTGTTCCAGTCCCTTGAGCCCGAGTTGACGAAGAGTTGCGGCACACCGTTGGACTTGAGCAGTGAGCGCACCGAGTCTTGTGTGGGCGTGCCCAACGAACCTACGGTGGCGAACACGGGTAGCGAGAGCAGCGCGTGCGTCTGGGTCACCGTACTGGGTGTGCCGGTGCAACCGAAGCCGGGCGTGCCGTAGCAGTCGTCCTTCAAGATGTACTTGATCTTGCGGTGGTTGACGCCGCCCTTGCTGTTCACGTACATAAAGACGGCGTCGGCGGCCTTGGCAACTTCGTTATAGCCGTTAGCCGCGATCCCCGTCAGGGGCACCGTGGCCCCGATGGTGATCTGCGAGGCCGTGACGCCCGGCGTGTGCGTTGCCGCCCCCGCGGTCACAACGGAACCTCCGGCCATTACGAGTCCCGTGCTGAGCAACAGCGCCGCACTGGTTGTCGCGAGTCGGCGCGCGTAGGTCTTCCTCATATCCAATTCCCCCCTAGTCATACCTGGTTGGTGAGCGTAGGTGTGCCGAGGGGTCAATGCAAGTCAGGGCGTCATTCGAACGCGGCGCCGAGCCCAAACGCGTCGAACCGCTCCGGCGATACCCATGGGCGCGAAGAGCATCGTCAAAATGAGCAGACCACCAAAGACGATGCCGGGTAACTGGCTAGCGAGGTTGCCCTGGGAGTTGATGCCCGTGTGCTGGGTAAACCACGAGATGACGTTTGTTGAGTACGCGTAGATGACGCCGCCGATCAACGCGCCCGAAATGGTCCCGATGCCGCCAATGACGACGAGCGACAAGATCGTGATCGACAGCGCGAGCGAAAACGTGGGGGGCGACACCGAATTATTGATCAATGTCCACAGGGCTCCCCCCAGCGCCGCGTAGGCCGAAGACACCATGAAAGCGATCACCCGAGCGCGCGGCAGCGAGACGCCAACGAGTTCTGCGGCGACTTCGTTGTCGCGCACCAGCCGCATTGCTCGGCCGGTGCGACTGGCGAAGAGGTTGGCCATGAAAAAGAAAGCGACGCCCGTGACGACGATCGTGATGTCGGCGAGCCACATCGTGTTGACCCTGAGGAGCGACGTCTGGGCGTTGAAGAAGCTGGAGAGCCACTGCGGGGGCGTCACCGCGGTGGGCAGTTGGAGACCAGCGTCCCCTCCGGTCCACGACGTGAAGGAGTTGACGATCGCGGTGAAGGCCACCGCGAAAGCCAGCGTCATCCCCGCGAGGTAGGGACCGCGCAGTCGCGTGGCCGGGAGTCCCAAGAGCAACCCCACGAACGCGCCGCACGCAACGGCGATCAAGAGCGTGACGACCATCGGCGTCGAGGCGTGGTGATTGGCCCATATTGCGACGGCGAGCGCGCCCACGCCCATGAACGCGCTGTTGCCGAGTGATATCTGTCCCGACGCGCCCGTCAGGAACGAGAGACCCAGCAGGACAATGGACATCGCGGCGCCGATGGCCAGATTGAAGTTGGTGATCGACGAGAAGAAGTACGTGGCGAAGAGGGCCACGTCGAGGGCCACGACCGTCAGCGTCGCGCGCGCGAACACCGGATGCGTCTCTCGAAACCCTCTGATGGTGAGCGTCGCGACGCCAACGATCGCCACCACGATCGCCACGCCCAGGGCGACACGATCTCGTGGGTTCGGCGCGAGGAGCGACGTGATCACGACTGCGACCACGATCAAGGCTGCGCTCAGCGATCTACGGCGCTCGGCGACGAGCCACTTCATCAGACTCGCCTCGCGGTGCTCTTAGTGAAGAGGCCGTTAGGGCGGACCATTAACGAGACGATGAGGATGATGAGCGCGGTGATGATGATGGCGTTCGAGTTCACGAAATCACCCACGAACTGCAGGACAATACCCATCGACACCCCAGCGACGATCGCCCCCACGGGGCTGTCGAGCCCGCCCACCGCCGCCGCGATGAAACCGAACGCGAATATTCCGTCCATCACCTGAGGGGTCAAGCCCGTGAAGAAGTTCGAAGCCACGAGCACGGTGCAGATCGTCCCTACTCCCGTCGAGAGAATCCAACCCAGGGTGAGCATTCGGCTCACCCGCACGCCCAGCAGGCGCGAAACCTCAGGCGCCAGGGCCGAGGCTCGTAGCTGAAGCCCAAGTTTCGTGAATCGAAAGAGTACGGCGACGCCGCTCATGACCACGAGGGCGGTCACGATCTCGTAGACGCTGAAGGGTGAGAGTGCGATGGGTTTACCGCCCAGCTGCCAGTCAATAGGAGAGAAGGGATTGGGAATACCGCGAGGCGTCGTCGACCAGATGGCGGCCGCCACGCCTTCGAGCACTATCAAGAAACCGACCATCACCACGATGGGATTGATCTCGGGTTTGCCGTAGAGATGGCGAACGAGCACGCGTTCAGTAACCCCACCAACGCCGAATCCCGCCACGATGGAGATGGCCACCAAGGGCCAATAACCCAGACGGTGGGCGAACACCACCATGCCGAGATAGGTCGCGATCATCGGCATCGCGCCTTGAGCGAAGTTCAAGATGCCCGTCGAACGCCAGACCAGGACCAGACTGAGCGCGACCAAGCCGTAGATCACGCCGTTCGTGAGACCCCCCAAGATGTCTGAGATGATCCTCGAGGTTAGGAACGCGTCCATCACTCGACCTTGCCGAGGTAGTGCTGGCGTAGATCCTCGTCGGCGACGATGATGGAGGCCGCGTCGTTCGCCACGACGCGCCCCAGATAGAGGATGACGGCGTGGTCCGCGATTCGAAGCGCGGTTGACGCGTTCTGTTCGACGAGTATCACCGTGAGGCCCTTCGACGCGCAGAGGTCGCGGATGGTGTGCATGAGTTGCGCGGTGACTTGGGGCGCGAGCCCGAGCGAGGGTTCATCGAGCAAGAGCACGCTCGGCTGGGCGATGAGCGCGCGGGCCATGGCCAGCATCTGGCGCTCACCTCCCGAAAGCTTCGCGGCGTGTTGCTTGCGCCGTTCGCCCAAGACGGGAAACCGTTGGTACTGCTCCTCTAGACCATCGGACAGGTTCACCTTGGCCATCATCGCGCCGAGGCGAAGGTTCTCCTCGACCGTGAACTCACTGATGACGCCTCGCCCTTCGGGCACGTGTCCCACGCCGAGTCGTGCGATGTTTTCTGGTTTCTGGCGCGCCAGGGAGTGCTCGTCGAGCGTGATGGTCCCTTTCGCGGGCTCTTTCAAACCGCTGATCGTTCGAAGCAAGGTCGTCTTGCCCGCGCCGTTGGCACCGAGTACCGCCGTGATCACCCCGGTCTCCGCTCGAAACGAGACTTCGCGAAGGGCCTGGACGGCGCCGTAGGAAACGGACAACTCCTCGACGACGATCATTCGTCCACCCCGAGGTAGGCCGCGATCACCGCGACGTCGTCGCGCACTTCGCTCGGCGTACCCGACGCGATCACTTGACCGAAATTGAGAACAACCAGTCGATCGACCAACGGCATCACGAACTCCATGTCGTGCTCGACGAGCAATACCCCCATCGACGATCGCAGTTCCGTGATGAGAGCAGCGAAATCGTCACGTTCGGCCTCGTCGAGCCCCGACGCCGGCTCGTCGAGAAGCAGAAGGGTCGGCTCACACATCAGTGCTCGTGCCACCGACACCTTTTTCCCGACGCCGTAGGGAATGGCCGACGGCAGCCTCATCGCCATGTTGGCAATACCCAGACGATCGAGCATCGCCAACGCGTCTCGGCGTAACGCCCTCTCTGAACGGACGCCACTCGGCAACGACAAGAAACCGGAGATGAACCCTCCGTTCGCACGAACCTGGCCCCCCGCCATCACGTTCTCCAGCACCGTACAGTGCGGAAACAATCCGACGCCCTGCAGCGTTCTGGCGACGCCAGCGCGAGCGAGTTGGTTGGGCTTGAGGTTCGTGTGACCTCTGTTGGGAAACAGCACTCGTCCTTCCGAGGGCTTGATGAAGCCACAAGCAACGTTGAACGCGGTCGTCTTGCCGGCGCCGTTCGGACCAATCATCCCGACGATCTCTCCCGACGACACGGTGAACGACACGTCACTTAGAGCCTTCAGTCCCTCGAAGTGGACCGAGACGTGTTCAAGGGAAAGTGCAAGGGAATCGGACGGCGACGACATGGTGTTCCTTAAGATATCGGGTCGCGGTGGCGAGCGTAAGGAGATACGGAGCCAAAGGCGCTCATCGTCCCGGTCCGCAATGTTCCGTACTCAGCACGAGAGATCACAGTCACGTACGAAGTACTCGACACGCGACGACCCCTGTTCTCGACGTCGGGCCTGGCTCGCTAGAGAAAATTCTTTGCGTCTGTTTACCGTGGACCCGTGAACGAGACGCCGCGCACGGATGTCGGCATCCTTCACCGCCGACGAGTCCCGCATGGACTAGATCACCGGCGAGAGTCCCCCGTCAATGCTGACGCCCACGCCGGTGATGTAACTGGCCCGCGGTGACAAGAGGAACGCGGCGAGGTCGGCGAACTCCTCGGTTCGCCCGACTCGACCAAGTGGAATCTTCGAGCCCTTCGCCATGCTGGCGTAGAAGTCGTCCAACGCCATGTCCGCCTCCCTGGCCCGACGCACCCACTGGCCCGACGCGATGAGGCCGATAAGTATGGCGTTGACGCGAACGCCGCGCGGTCCGACCTCGTTGGCCATGGCCTTGGTGAGGGCCAGACCAGCCGATCGCGAGGCCGTGGTGGGCGTGGAGTTCGCTCCAGGTGAGCGGGCCATTATCGCGAGGACGTTGATGATCGCTCCACCCGTTGCTTCGAGAGCGCTTAACACCCGGCGCGACACGTGCAGCGCCGAGATCACCTTTAGTTCGTAATCTTGGCGCCACATCTCGTCGTCGGATTCGGCCACGGCGCTCCCCGCTGTCCGTCCGGCGTTGTTGACCGCACCGTCGAGGCGACCAAAACGCGACAGGGCTGCGTCGATGAACGCGTCCAACTCTTCGGTCTTCGTGACGTCGGCTCGAAAACAGAGCGCGTCGCTACCCAAGAGTTTCTGCGCCTCTTCGAGCCGTTCGACGTTTCGACCGCAGACCGCGACGCGAGCACCCTCACTCACCAACTTCTGCGCGAGACCGAGACCAAGTCCGTCACTGCCGCCGGTAATGAGGACGGCGCGATCGCGGAGCTCTAAATCCATTGGCTTATCTTACAAATGGCCGCACGGAGCGCCTCCACGGAGGCGTCGCGTTCGTTTCGTGCCCTTGACGAAGTGGTGCCGCGTCGTCCACTACTGCAGATAGTTCTCGACGACGCCCTCGGTACGCACGGCGGCTTGATTGGGGTCCTGACCCGCGCTGCGGCGAGCTCGACGTTGGCGCAAAAGATCGTAAGCCTGATCGAGTTCAATCTCCACGGCTCGAAGTCGTGCACTCTGCTCCTTGGACAGCGGCTTACCGTGATGCGACTCTTCGAGCTCTTGCTCCTCGCTCGACAGCTTTTCGATGTGCTTCAGTATTGTGCCGTCGTCCATGACCCATCCTTCGTAGCCAAAGCACCAAGTGCTCGTCCGCCACCAGACTAGGTGCTGAGTCGCGCCGACGGACACTGGTGTTCGATCGCTGATAGCGGACCAAGTGACGTCATACGTGACCGTCGGCAACCCCGTGCGGCGTCGTTACGTCCACGTGGGGTTTGACCGGCCCGCGATCGAGATCGACGTTGCCACGATCACGACAATGACGAGGGCCAGGATCAGAGCAAGAAAGCTACGCGCGTGCAACACGAGGAGCCCTCCCACGAGTGCGCCGATCAACATGCTCACCACGGCCACCAGCCGACGGCCCGATTTAGAGCCGGGACCGCCGACGAGCACGCTGTCCGCGCCGATACCAGTGATGGTGAGCGTTAGTACCGTCGTCGTTAGGTCTGGCACGGCCAACTTTCGCGACGCGGCGTTTTGTATACCCATCGCGAGCGCCAGCGAGACGATAAGCGCGTAACGGTACCCACCTTGGACTGGCGTGGCGCTGAGGATGGCGAAGGCGACCGCGACCGCGAGAAAGGCCGCTTGGATAAGCGACGAGACCGCGAGCAGACGACCACGATGATCCTTCATTATGGCGATGAGTTTCCCTCCCATCGCCGCGCCAATCAAAAATGTGCCGAGGGCCACGAGCGACGCCGCAATCGACAGGCCGTGTTCACCCACGAGGGCGAAACCCAAAAACAAGATGTTGCCCGTCATGTTCGCGACGAAGACGTGACCGAGCACGAGGTAACTAAACGCGTCAACGAGTCCCGTAACAACCGTCATCGCGACGAGTAGGGGCGCCAGAGGTCCGTGCGGCGAGTCCTTACCGGGCAGGAGCATCTCACGAACGTCGTTACGAATGTTCCCCATCGACGACTCCCTCACTCATCGCAAGCACCCCGGAGAAGGCGCGACGTACGCCGTTACTCTCAGCGATGAAGTGAACTATATTCCCGTGTGTTCCACTCTGACCGGGTTGGGGTCCGGTACGTGGGGCATCAGTGCGTTGGGCGGTATGACGCCGAGACGTCCCGCTTCAAAGTCCTCGAGCGCTTCGACGATCTCCGCTCGCGAGTTCATGACGAACGGTCCGTAGTGCTCGACGTGTTCACCAATGGGCTGGCCGCCGATGACGAGGAGTTCAAAGTTGACGGTGCGCGAATCTTGTTTGTCGTCGGCACCCACGCGAAGCCAATCGCCGGGGCCGAACGCCGCGAGCTGGCCCATCTCGATGGGGCGGCGTTCACTTCCGACGTAGCCCGATCCAGCGAGTACGTAGACGAGCGCGTTGAACCTGGGGTCCCACGGCAGGTCCATCCGGGCGCCTGGCGAGATCGAGACGTGGGTCATGGCCATGGGCGTGTGCGTCGAACCGGGCCCTCGGTGGCCCCCTACGTTGCCCGCGATGATGCGAGCGAGGGACTCGGCATCGGGCGACGACACGAAGACCACGTCATCGGCCTCGAGGCCCTGATACGCCGGCTCGATCATCTTTTCCTTCGCGGGAAGATTGACCCAGAGCTGAATTCCGTGGAAGAGTCCCCCGGACACGACGAGCGCCTCGGGCGGGGTCTCAATATGCAGTATTCCCTTGCCGGCCGTCATCCACTGCGTTGCACCATTCCTGATGAGGCCGCCGCCGCCGTGCGAGTCCTGATGTTCGAACGTACCGTCGATCATGTAGGTCACCGTCTCGAAGCCGCGGTGTGGGTGCCACGGCGTTCCCTTAGGTTCACCCGGCGCGTAGTCAACTTCGCCCATTTGGTCCATGTGGACAAAGGGGTCAAGGTCCTTCATCGTGAGCCCGGCGAAGGCCCGACGCACGGGAAACCCTTCACCCTCGAGGCCGCTCGGCGCCGTCGTCACTGACTTCACGGCCCGTTCAGTACTTTCGCCACCGTCAATTGAGTCAAAGTGCGCTAAATCGGACCACTTCTCTGGTGTCACAGCTGGCATCGGGACCTCCCCTTGCTAAAGATTTCGAGCATTACTTTATGGGCAATCCAGATGATAAGTACAGGCTTCACGTGGGCAGCCATCGTCCCACGGGGCCAGTCCTGCAAGCGGACGTCGGGCGAAATCAACCGCGGGACTCCTCAAGGAAAGCCTTTCCAGCGCTTCGAGTCGGAACTGATGGAGCGAGGGACGTCAAACGTGTCGAGCGGATTATTTCTGGAGGTGATGGAACTTCGCCTTTGGTGACCGTACGTCAACAACGAAACAAAAACTGAACTACTTGCTCAACGGGCCATTCGTTGAAGGCAGAGCGGATATACGTTCTTCATCGTTCAAGAGTGCAACGTCGTTGTCCGCGAAGCTCCCCAGACCCCTCACAGACGCCTCACATGAGCCTCACAAATTTGATTGAAAGACTGAGGCTGTTCGAGAACATCTTGAACGAACCCAACGGAGGGAACACGATGCACACGAGGAAAATGAAAGTAGTGGGCCGATCGGCTACCGCGCTCGCCATCGGAATGACGCTCACGGTTGGCAGCGCGAGCCTGGCGTCCGCGTCGGGCCACCACGACCATGGCAACAAGAATCGCGACGTCGCGAGTGGCAAGGTGTCGTCCTTCGATTACGCGAAGGTAGGTCAGGGCGGCTACGTAACTGCCGTCACCATGAGCTCCGTCACGGTACTGCTGTGGAGCGGCACGACGACGACGTACGCGCTCACGGGAACGACGCAGTACACAGAAGGGAAGTCGCCTTCCTCGATCACGTCGCTCGTCACCGGTGACCGTGTCAACGTGCAGACGTCTTCCACTGACCCCACGACCGCTCTTTCGGTCAACATAGAGTTGGCCGAGTTATTCGGCAAGGTGACGGCGGTGAGTGGTGAGTCGATTACCATCACCGACCCGCAGGGATTCAGCCGCACCATTCTGGCCAGCATGGCCACGACCTTCACCACTGGGGGCGCTCCGGGAAAGCTGGCGGACGTCATAGTGGGAAGCAAGATTGTGGCCGAAGGAACCATTGACACGAACTTGACTACGCTGGACGCCCTGTCCATCAAGGTCAGCACGGTCGGCACGGCCAGCACTATGGACACCATCCGCGGTGTTGTCACGGCCTTCACGAGTCCGTCCTTGACGGTCCTCGCCAAGGACGGGACATCAACGGTCTTCACGCTCTCGACGACCACCACGTTTAAGGACGACGGTGTCTCACTGAGTGCCGCGGACTTGGCCGTTGGTTCAAAGGTCGGCGTTGAAGTGAGTTCGGCCGCCGCCACGACGGCGCTGAACGTCGAGATCGAGCTGGCGCACCTGTCCGGCACAGTCACCGCGATTAGCGGCAACACCATCACCATTGGTGATCACCAGGGATCACCACGCACGATTCTCGTCGGCACCACGACGTACACGAAGGATGGCGCTCCTGCTACCTTGGCGGACGTCGTCGTTGGCGCGCGAATTAGTGGTGAGGGCACGCTTTCGGTTGACGGTTTAACGCTCACCGCGATCAGCGTGGCCATCAAGAAGGTCGTCGTATTGACCCCCACGCCCGAGCCCCAGAAGAACGGGCACCACGATAACGACGGCTCTAGTGGTAACAGCGGATCCGGTGGTCACAGCGGTTCCGGTCGCAACCATGGTCATGGTGGACGAGGTCACAACCGTCACTAAGTAGTTCCGTACGAAGTCTCAGAAAGTCCAGTTGTCGCGTAGCCCCGGAGACGGGGTTCGCGCGCCAACTGGATTTTCTGTTTCTAACGGCGCGGAGTGAAGTACCGAACAACACGTTGGCCATGTTTTCGCGCCTTATCGCTCAATTCTTCTCTGACTCCCGGTAAGTTGAGAGGTGTTATTGGCGCTAAAATCTAGGTGCTGAAGAGAGTAAGTGTTGGCAATTGAAAGATGGATAACGTGAGCAGCGCCATCAGTTGGCTTTGCGATATGGACGGCGTCCTTATCAACGAAGGGCGCATGGTCCCCGGTGCCGACAAGTTTTTGGATCGACTTCGCGCCACGGATCGTTCGTTTCTCGTCCTCACCAATAACTCCCTCTTTACTCCCCAGCAGTTGCGCGACAATCTCACCTCGCTCGGCATCGACGTGGCTGAAGGACAACTATGGACGTCGGCCTGCGCCATTGCCCAGTTTGTTCACGATCAGCGCCCCAAGGGTCGGGCCTTCGTCATCGGCGAAGCCAGCCTTCACGAGGCGTTGCACGACGTCGGGTACACCGAGGACGCGGTGAACCCCCACTACGTCGTACTCGGCGAAACCTGGAAATACTCCTTCGACGAGATCACCACGGCCATTCGCCTCATCGACCAGGGATGCTCATTCGTCGTAACGAATCCAGAGACCTTCGGGACCTCACCGGAAGGCCTGTTGCCGGGATGCGGCGCGCTCGCGGCACTCATCCACAGCACGACCGGTGTCAAGCCCTACTTCGTCGGAAAACCCAACCCCGTCATGATTCGTGACGCACTCAATATTCTCGGGGCACACTCGAAGTCAACGGTGATGATCGGTGACCGCATGGACACTGACATCATCGCGGGCGTCGAAGCCGGCGTCGAGACGATACTCGTCCTCTCGGGCGTGACGCAGCGTGAAGAGATCGAGCAGTACTCGTACCAACCCACTCGCGTCGTCAACTCGGTCGCCGATCTCATCGACGAACTCTAGGTTTTCTTCCTTCGCGGTTCGCGGCGAGACCGCCGCGGCGGATCGTTACTTGCTCGTTTGTTGGAGCGCCTCTAAGAAAGACTCCGCCCAGTCGTAGACGTCACGACGGTAGGTCTTTCGGCGCATTCGTGACATGCGGTCACGTGCCTCCTTCGGACCGGCGTTGACCGCCAGTCGGATGGCGTCCTTCAACCCTTCGAGGTCGTGCGGGTTCACCATGAAAGCACCTCGAAGTTCCGCCGCGGCCCCGGCGAACTCGCTGAGCACGAGTCGACCCGTCAGATCGCGACGCGTCATCACGTACTCCTTAGCCACCAGGTTCATGCCGTCACGAAAGGGTGTCACGATCATGACGTCCGCGACCAGGTAGAGAGCCACCAGTTCGTCGAAGGGGAGGTTCTGGTGGAGATAGTGAATGACGGGACTTCCGACATGGCCGTACTCGCCGTTCATCTCACTCACGGCCTGTTCGAGGTTGTGGCGTTCTCGCTCGTAGTGTGCGTCGGTCTCTCGACTCGGCACTGCCACTTGGACCATGACGTGCTTACCGGGTTTCAGTGAACCGTCTTCGAAGAGCTCGGACACGGCCTTGATGCGCTGCTGGATGCCCTTGGTGTAGTCCAAACGGTCCACGCCGAGCAGGACCAACTCGGGGTCACCGAGATCCTTCTTGATCGCCACTGCTCGTGCACGAATGGCCGGATCGTTCGCCAGCGCGATGATCTGTTCAGAGTCCACCGAAATGGGGAACGCTCCCACTTGAACCGTGCGGCCGTTGAGGTCGAGCACCGAGTCGGTGCCGGTGGCGGTCGATTGACGCCTCGCCATTCGCGAGAAGTTCGAGGCGGCCTGGGGAACCTGGAAACCAATGAGGTCCGCGCCGAGTAGTCCGGTCAATATCTCCCTACGCCACGGCAACTGCATGAACAGCTCGATCGGAGGGAACGGAATGTGCAAAAAGAATCCAATCCGGACGTCCGGTCGGAGTTGGCGCAGCATTTGAGGAACGAGTTGAAGTTGGTAGTCGTGAATCCACACCGTGCCGCCGGGCGCAACGGACTCGGCGATCGCCGTGGCGTAACGAAGATTCACCGTGGTGTACGCCTGCCACCAGTGTCGGTGAAAGGTCGGCGCCCGAATGGCGTCGTGGTAGAGGGGCCACAACGTGGCGTTGGAGAATCCGAGATAGAAGTTCTCGTACTCGTCGCTGGAGATGTCGACGGCCTTTAGACGGATGCCCTCGTAACTGAGGGGCAACTCTTGGTGCTCTGACGTCCCGGGCCACCCGATCCACAGTCCGTTTCGATTCTGTAGGACCGCCGTTAGGGCCGAGACCAATCCCCCGGGACTGGGCTTCCACTCGTCGTCACTCGCCCCCGAGGAGTGTTGCACGGGCAATCGGTTCGCGACGACCACCAAGTCCGCCTTATCTGAATCGCGACTTGACGCCCGCTCGTTAAACGCGACCGGTTCAGCTTGTTTGCTGGCTTCGTCCAACATGATTTTGTACCTGATCAAAAGCCTAATGCCCTCAGTCGGCGTCGTGAGAGGCTTGCAACGTGAATTGAAAAGCGGACTTACCCTAACTCATCAAATGATCGTAGTGCTGCGGTCGTCTTTCCCGGCAGCGTTCCACCAACTAGGGGAGCCGGCCACGCCCGTCAACGTTTCACTGGCGCGCTGCTCGGCCTCGATGACGTGCAGCACCGCATTGATCAAGGCAAGGTGCGTCAGTGCCTGGGGAAAGTTGCCGAGGTGGCGGGCGGTCTTCGGGTCGAGCTCTTCACCAAAGAGTCCGAGCGCGCTCGCGGAGCCGACCAGCTTCTCACAGTTGGTTCGCGCCCGGTCGAGCTCGCCGATCTCCACCAGCGCCGATACGAGCCAGAAGGAACAGACCGTGAAGCTGCCCTCGTTCTCACCACCGATCCCGTCGTCGGTCGTGGCCGTTCGGTAGCGATAGACGAACGGACCATCACTCAGCTCGTCGGCGATAGCAAGGACGGTTTTGCGAATCCGTTCGTCGTCGGCCGGAAGAAAGCCCAGCAGCGGAAGCAACAAGAGTGAGGCGTCTAGTTCGTTCGACCCGTAGGACTGCGTGAAGCGTCCTTGTTCGTCGACGGCCTTTTCGCACACGTCGGCGTGAATCTCCTGGGCCGCATTCCACCAGTCATCGGCTCGATCGCGTTCGCCGCGAAGCGCCGCCAACCGTGCACCGCGATCAACCGCGACCCAGCACATGACTTTGGAGAACGTGAAGTGCTGGGGCTCTCCGCGCACCTCCCAAATACCGCGGTCGGGATCTTTCCAGCACTTCAACGATGTCTCGACGGCTTGTACCACGATTCGCCACGATCGTTCACTCAGCGAGTCCCTTGAACGAGTGTGCTCGAAGACGCAGTCGACGATCGCGCCAAGGATGTCAAACTGGACCTGGTTGTAGGCCGCGTTACCCACGCGCACCGGTCGAGAGCCACCGTAACCCGTCAAGTGATCGAGTTCGCTCTCGGTCGGCGTGCCGGCGCCGTCCACCGGGTACAACACTTGTAACGCGGCTCGCATCCTCTTGCCCGACATGACCCCGCCCTGAGGTTCAAGGACGTCGCCGAGAAAGGCCAGGAAGTCGTCGGCCTCAGTGTCGAAGCCAAGTGCGTGCAAGGCACGCAAGGTGAAGGCCGCGTCACGAACCCACGTGAATCGATAGTCCCAGTTCCGCCCGCCACCGATGTTCTCGGGCAGCGACGTGGTGGGCGCCGCCAACAGAGCACCCGTCGGGGCGTAGGTCAAACCCTTCAATGTCAACGCACTACGTTGCAGGAACTCGCGCCACGGGTGATCGGGAAAGCGTCCACCGTCGATCCAGTCGCGCCAGAAACGGCTCGTCTCCGCTCGACAGGTATCGACTTCGGCTCGCGTCGACGGGGCGGGCGAATCGGTCCAACTAAGGACCGCGAACGACGTCTCGCCTTCGGTGAGGCGGTGACGGGCACGGACCGCTCGTCCTTCGATGCCGAATCGCATGTCGCCGGCCAACGTGAGGTGTGGAAAATCGGGGTTGGTGGTCTTCACTTCATCGTAGGCCGTACCCTCGTACTCCCACTCCGCGTCGACGCGACCGTAGTCGAACGACGGTTCACAGTTGAGCAATATATCGACGCTGCCGTGCAGGCAGGTCGCCGTGCGCACGAGGACGTGTTTGGCGTCAAAGTCGCCGGGCGTTCGACGGTGGTGATCGGAACGTTCGCCCGTGCGGTACCAGGGGGCGACGGCCAAGAAGTCGTTGACGATCAACCAACCACTTCGTGTCTGCCAAGTGGTCGCGAGCACCATGGTGCCAGGAACGTACTGACGGTGAGCGGGGACGGCGCTGTCCACGGGCGCCAGTCGAAACGATCCCGCCGCGCGGTCCAAGAGGGTGCCGAAGATGCTCGGATCGTGTGGCTTCGGAATGCAGAACCACTCGATGGCGCCGGTCGGCGCCACGAGCAAACTGTTCTCACAGTCGGAGAGAAAGGCGTAGTCCGCGATGGGAGGAAAGATCGTCTCGAGCGTTTCCTGGTTCGGGATACCGGTCAGGCCCGCCCCGCCCACGCGAGCCGCGAAGATCTGCTGGGGCCGACGAGGCCAGAGGCCAATTTTGTTATCCAACGTCCTGGCTGAGTGTGCTCGCTCATTCATCACGTGGCTACTCTTTCCTCGAAAAATTGTTTCAACAACCAACGTCCAGACCTTCGTCAACGTCAGCGACCCTTACGGGCCATTTTAGTTGCGAGCGAAGCGAAACAGTGGGCAGGCGACACGGTATTTAGTACTACTGAGGCATGATTTTTGGTCGCACTCGCTCGCTCCAGCGCCACTATGAATTGATTCGTCACGGTTCGCGTGCACCGAAGGCAAAGTATCCTCGAGAAGAAGTTCCTACGACCCTCGGGAGGCGCCATGGACAACACAAGAGCTGCAGCACTACTTCGGGCCGAACGCGTTCGAGTACAGGACCTGCTGAGTCAATCGTCCGGCGCTGGACTCGACGATCGAGCGGGCGCTAGCGAACAAGGTGACATGAGCGATCCAGCCACGTCGCTCACGTTGGAAGAACAAGACGACGCGGTGACCTCGAGTCTGCGCGAGCGCTTGATGGCCATCGAGCGAGCTGAACAGCGCCTTCGCGACGGCACCTACGGACATTCAGTACGAAGTGGCGACGAGATTCCCGACGAACGTTTGGAAGCCGATCCGGCAGCGGAACTGACTGTTGAGGAAGCGCAAGAGAACTAACGTGACGCGTCACAAGAAGTACGTGTCAGAATGAACGTCTGGGTGCGCGTCGTCGCCGGACTGTTCGGTCTGCTGCTGCAGGTAGTCGTGCTCGACGCCGCGATTCGCACCTTTCTGTTGCCACGAGTGGCGAACGTCCGACTGACCCGCATGGTCTCGAGGGTGGTGGGTCGAGTCTTTGCCATACTCGCGCGTTCCAGCAAGTCCTACCCGGCGAGAGACCAAATACTCTCGCTCTACGCGTCCATCGTCTTGTTGACGTACCAGGCGACGTGGCTCGCCATCAGTCTGGTGGCCTTCGCTCTTGGTTTCGTTGCGGCGGGCGCGTCGAGCTTCGCCGTCGCCTTTCAGATGTCGGGTTCGTCACTGTTCACGCTCGGCACCGCCGCAGCGCACGGCGGCGCCCCGGTCGTCCTCCAGTTCTTCGAGGCTGGCGTGGGCCTCACGTTGTTGGCCCTTCTCATCGCCTTCATCCCGACCTTGTACTCGGCCTTCCAGCGACGCGAATACTCCGTGTCGCGCCTGAGTGTTCGCGCGGGCATCCCGGCCACCCCTTGGGGTGTCCTTGAGATTGCGCAGAGCGTCGAGTCGTACGAGCGACTCGACGAACTGTGGCACGAGTGGGAACAGTGGTTCATTGACGTCGGTGAGACGCACTCGACGTTGACCATCCTTAACTTCTACCGCTCCCCCAACGCCAATCAAACCTGGATTGGCTCGGCCGCGACGGTCCTCGACGCCGCCGCTCTCTTCAACGCGGCCGTCGACGCGAAACCCTCACCCAACGCCGGGTTGTGCATTCGCTCGGGGTGGCTGACGCTACGAAAGCTCGCCGACTACTTTGGCGTCTCCTACCCAACGAACTTCGATCGAACGGTTCCCATATCCATCTCGCGCGAGGAGTTCGACCTGGTCCTGCTGCGCCTGGAGCGCATTGGGGTACCGCTCGTCGCGGACCGCGACGCGGCATGGTCTGACTTCGCGGGATGGCGAATGAACTACGACGCGATCATCGAGGCCTTCTACAAACTGTTCAACTGCCCGAGAACCGACTGGCATCAAGCGTCGATCCAGCCACTCTTTGGCCCGTCGAACAAGCGCGGGGCGTAGTCGTTCCCCGTACTAGAAGTGCATGTACTCCGACATGAAGTTGCCGAGCGGGTTTGGAGCGAAGCCGGTCGAGTCCTTCAGGTCGTCCTTGATCTCGGCGATCGCGGTTGGGTTCGGCTGGGCCGCGAACTTCGCGTACGCGGTCAATGTGGGACGTTCCTCAATAGTTCAGTCACCATTCTCAACTGACATGAAGCTTTCTCGCGAGACGCGAAAGGAGAGTCTGGCGTCAGCGAGGGCGAGTCAACTTCCTACCCCTGGTCGTCCAAGGTCCGCTCTTTGCTTACGAAGACGCGGGCGGCTTCACGAGGTCAGCTGGTGAGCCGATCCACTGGATTTGAATCCCCGACGGAGTGGTAACACGCGCGATGGACGAACGAATAGAACGAGAAAGGGCCAGCGCGTCGTCACCCGCCGTCCCCAAGGGATTGCTCCCGTGCTCGCCCAAGACCACCGCGTAGGTAGTGATGACCGTATTCATGATGCGATATTGGACCGCCATCACGTCGCATCCCCCAGCGGCATTCGTGAAACCTGACTTCACACCGACGACGCCACCCTGGCCGACGAATGGCGTGAAGGATTGGACGACGCCAACCACTGGCAGAAACACTTGGGGCAGCACAACGATTCCTCGAACGATCTGTTCGTTGGTCATCAGATCTGCCGCCAAGGTCGCCTGATCTTGTGCGGTGGAGACGTCGCCAATGGAGATGCCCGTGACGTCGACGTAGTGAGTGTGCCGTAACCCCAGAGCACGGGCGTACTGATTCATCGCCGCGACGAACGTCGGCTCGTGCATTCCCGTCAGCATTACCAAGAGTTCGGCGTAGTCGCCGGCCGAGTGCACGAGCATCCCGCGCAGGAGGGTCCCCTCGCAGAGCTTCATGCCTTCGACAATCTTCACCGTCGACTGCCCGCTCTCGACGTCGTAGTCATAGACGCCAACGTCGCTGGCACTCACGATTTCACAGGGCCCACTCTGGCCTGGTCTAAGGGGAAGCGCGTGGAGCGCTACCCAGGTGGTCATCATCTTGGTAAGACTGGCGATCGGCACGCGAGGTTGCGACGGCGAGGACGCGACCACCGAGAGTTGAGGTACGGCGAGCGCGGCGCTTCCCTCATTCGGCCATGACAGGATCGGCCTCTTGGGAATTGTGGTGGTGGTGGTCGTTGTGGGACTCGTGGTGCTGGTCGTGGGAGTCGTGGTGGTCGTCGTTGTGGGAGTCGTGGTGGTGGTCGTGGTGGTGGTCGTTGACGTGGCTGTCGCGGGACTTGCCACCAGGAGAAGACCAACTATCAACGCGAAAAACGCCTTGGCGGCCAGCGAAATCCGGTGAATCACCGAAAGTCGTAGCCGTTTCACCACTTCAATTTACCTTGTCCGAAAGGTCGGCTCTCGAAGTGGACTCCTCTGATGCACGGAGGGAGAGCGCCATGCTCGACAGAACTCGAAAGCCGGGTAGACGTGACGCTGCCGATAAACAAGGACGCCACAGTTCCACGGTGGCATCACCGTAACGCAGAAGTAATCTGGCGGCAAAGTAAGATTGACGTGTGAAAGCGAAAAACTCGTGGGTTCCCTACCTGGTCGCGGCGAGTGCCGTCACTTTGGGAACGATGACATTGACCAGCGTGGCCCAAGCCGCAAATCACCGTTCGACCGCAGTTCCGTACACCATTCGTCTGGAAGATCAGTTTCTCGCGACCCTTCGATACCTGCCCGTTTCGTTTAAACCAACGGTTCGTACTACAACGACACCGACACCGACGACAACGACTCCGACCACGACGACGACGACTCCGACCACGACGACGACGTCAGTCGGTTCAACGACGACAACTTCGACGACCACGACGACAACGACTCCGACCACGACAACCACTACCACGACGTTGCCAAAGACCAAGCCGACGATTTCGACGAAACTTCTTAAGGGACGCTTCATATGGCGCTGGAACTCGCTGCCAGCGGCTTTCAGGTCCCGATGGACGGTGGGCACCGACAACGTCATTCTCCAAGGCGCCCTCATGCGATTCCAGTCGGTTCACGGCTTCGCCGTGACCGGTCAAATGGTTGGGCCAGTTTGGAAAGCTCTCACGCAAGCGGTTCTTAAGAATCAATTGGATCCCATGAGTTACAACATGGTCTCCGTCACCCAATCTCTCCCCCAAAAGATGAAGTTGTACCAGAACGGAAAGGTTGTGCTGACGTCGTTGGTGAACACCGGCATCAGTGTCGCCCCCACCCAGAACGGCACCTTCCCCGTCTATCTTCGCTACACCACGACCACCATGTCGGGGACGTTGCCGAACGGTTCCACCTACCACGACTCGGGGATTCCGTGGGTGTCCTACTTCAATGGCGGTGACGCGCTTCACGGCTTTATCCGGTCCGGGTACGGCTACCCGCAGAGTCTTGGTTGCGTTGAAATGCCCTACGCGAACGCCGCGAGTCTGTGGCCCCACACACCCGTCGGCACCTTGGTGACCGTTCAATAGCTCGAGGATTCTCGATCGGCACTCTTCGTCGGTCTTGAAGCGTACCTGCGGGCAGCGACGGTGGTTTAGGACGGCGTCGCACGTGGGCTCTTCGAGCGTCGACTCGCTCAACGCGAGACGACGAGAGAAAACGTCGCCAGGCCGGTTACTTCCTCGCGGTAGCAGGTCGTTGACCCAACAACTCCGCGAGATCGGTGACGACAATGTCGGCCCCGTGCGCGTGAAGTTGGTCGGCGTAGGCGTGCGTGCCCACCACGTCGTGGTTGTCAACGCCGACCACGAGCGCGAAGTGCCCGGCTCGTCCCGCCTCAACGCCGGCGAGCGCGTCCTCCACGACGACCGCCTCAGCGGGCTCGACCCCGAGCTCTCTCGCGCCTTCTAAGTAACTGTCGGGCGCGGGCTTGCCAGCGAGATGGCGCTCCTTCACGACGTGGCCGTCGACGAAGGTGTCGAACAGGTCGATGATCCCCGCGGCCTTCAACGCGGCCTTGGTGTTCTCACTGGCCGAGACGACCGCGACCTTGACGCCGAGTGTGCGCAGTTCCTTCACGAGCGCCACTGCTCCGTCAAAGACGGCCACGCCCTTGGTCTTCATCACTTCGAGGACCAGATCGTTCTTGCGATTGCCGAGACCCTCGACGGTTCGAGCGTCGGTTGGGTCGTCGTCGGCGCCCTCGGGCAGCTTGATACCGCGCGCGGCGAGAAAGTTGCGAACGCCGTCCTCGCGAGGTTCTCCGTCGACGTACTGCTCGTAGTCGCGCTCCTTGTCGAAGGGTGCGTAGGTCGTTCCCGTACGCTTGGCCTCGTCGAGAAGGAACGCGTCGAACGCCTCCTTCCAGGCCTCGGCGTGCACCGACGCCGTCTTGGTCAGTACGCCGTCCATGTCGAAGAGCCACGCCCGGAACGCCTTGATGTCCACCGACGCCGGTGTGGTGGAGCGCGGCCGCTCGCTCACGTCGACGCCTCGAGGTTTCGCGCGGCGGTGGGTTCACGGTGGACCGGTGCACGACCAGCGGGCTGGCTAGGCACCGTCGCTGGTGACGTCGACGTTTCGTCCGCGGACCGTAGGCACACCACCGGCTCTTTCGTTGACAGCGTGATCGACTCATTGAAATGGAACAGCTCGAGCGCGTCGCCTTCGATCAGCCTGTACGTGGTGGCCGCGGGTGTCGTCTCCACGCGCAGCCGTCGTCCGCGAAAGACCACACCGAAGGCCAGTCGAGTAATCCCCTCAGGTAGTCGAGGAGAGAAACCGAGGGAATCCTTACGTTCGCGCAAACCTCCGAATCCCGCCACCAAAGCAATCCACGTTCCCGCCAGGGAGGCGACGTGCAGACCATCAGCCGTGTTGTGTTCGAGGTCGCCCAAGTCCATGAGCGCCGCCTCGGCCAGGTAGTCGTAGGCCAAGGCGAGGTAACCAACTTCGGCGGCCATCACCGCTTGGATGCAGGCCGACAGCGACGAGTCACGTACCGTGAGGCGTTCGTAGTAGTCGAAGTTGGCCCTCTTCTGCTCCGCGCTGAACGCGTCATTACGTAAGTACATCGCCAGTACCAGGTCGGCCTGCTTGACCACCTGTTTTCGGTAGAGGTCAAAGTAGGGAAAGTGCAAGAGCAGTGGATACTTATCCGGGCCGGTTGAAGCGAAATCCCAGAGCTGGTGGTTGGTGAAACTCTCCGACTGAGCGTGGACGCCCAGCGTGTCGTCGAAGGGAATCACCATGGTGTCGGCGGCCTCACGCCAGGCCGCGATCTCGTCGTCGTCGACGGCCTGTTGGCGACTTCGCTCAGGGTAGCGTTCGGCGATGTCGGCGGCGGCCCGAAGGTTTTGTTGGGCCATCAGGTTGGTGTAGACGTTGTTGTCCGCGATAGCGCTGTACTCATCGGGGCCGGTCACCCCGTCGATCCGAAAACCACCGTGCACGTCGTAGTGCCCGAGCGAGCGCCAGAGCCGAGCGGTCTGCACGAGTAGTTTGTGACCGTACTTATCTTCAAACGACACGTCGCCCGTGGCATGTACGTAGCGAATGACGGCGTTGGCGACGTCGGCACCCACGTGAAAGGCCGCCGTCCCTGCTGGCCAGTACGCCGAACACTCGGCACCCGTAATGGTGCGCCAGGGAAAGGCCGCGCCCTTGAGGCCCAACTGCTCAGCCCGTTCCAATGCCAACGGGAGCGCGTCGTGGCGCCACTCGAGCGCGTGGGCAACGACTTCGGGCACGGTGTAACTCAGTACGGCGAGTACGTAGGCCTCGCTGTCCCAAAAGGCGTGGCCGGCGTAGCCAGTACCCGTTAATCCCTTAGCGGCAATGGCTCGGCGCTCACTTCGAGCACTGGACTGCAGCACGTGAAAGAGGGCGAAGCGCACGGCCTGTTGAATCTCTTCATCACCGTCGATCTCTACGTCCGCCCGCGACCAGAAATCGTCCAGATACTCGCGCTGCTCAGCGAGCAGCCCGTCCCACCCCGTTTGGCGGGCCACGGTGAGCGCGGCGTCGACTTGATCTCGCAGCGCTTCCTTCGAGCGCTGCGCCGACCAGCCGTAGGTGACGTATTTGACCAATCGCAGACGCTCTCCCGGCTCCAGCGTCACGGTGATCGTGACTCGACCGAGATCCGGGAAACTCTCGGCACTCACTTGGGTGCTTTCGGGTCCCTCGACCACGTGATCCATGGCCGCCGCGACCCTCAACTTGCTGTACGTGGTGCGATGAATGAGTCCGGCCAACGTGCCGTCACTCGAATAACTCCTCGACAGCCATGGCGAGTCGAGCACCGCTGACACGCGCGGGTCGCCACTCGAGGGAGGTGGCGTCTCGTTGGCCACGAGCTCCGATTGGACGACAAGACGCACCGTTTGATCGATCGCTTCGACTTCGTAGTGGATGGCAGCGACCGAGCGCTGCACCAACGACACGAGACGCGTCGAGGTGACTCGAATTTTTCGCTCCGAAGGTGACGTCCACTCAACTTCGCGATGTAACACGCCCGCGCGAAAGTCGAGGAGGCGTTCGTGAGCAGTCAATTCGCCGTAACGAACGTCAAAGGGTTCGTCATCGACGAGGAGACGGATCAACTTGCCGTTGGTGACGTTGATCACCACTTCATCGCTGACGGGGTACCCGTAACCCGCTTCGGCGTAGGGCAGTGGCCGATTTTCGTACACGCCATTCAGGTACGAACCAGAGAGACCGTGGGGATCGCCCTCGTCGAGATTGCCTCGCCACCCGATGTGACCATTGGACAACGAGAAGAGCGACTCGCTTTGCGCCAAAAGGTCGCAGTCCAAGCGGGTTTCACGAAGACACCACGGCTCGATCGAGTAGTTCGACTGTTCGATCATGTTGGCGAGGCGCCTAGGGAGGAGTCGGTCACCGTGGCCTACTCCTGTCTCGTGGGGTGCGTACAACCGAATTCGTGCGTTTGGCCTCGTCGCTACAGAGCGTTCGTCGCGTCATCGCACGAGCGAGTGAGAGACCCTCGACCGCTAGAGGGTAAATCCGCCTTCAGGTGGCTCTTCGGTCTCACCCGTCGTGTCGCTAGCGGGCGTGCCCGTGTCGCTCGCGTCGAGCGGGCCGTTTTCGGATTCGAGCTTCGACAACTCGGAAACCAATCGATCGATGTCGGCGGCCGTGTCGCCCGTCGCGGTACCTGTGCGTTGTGCGTAGAACGCCGCGCCGAGGTCGCGCAGAAGGCCGTCCGCGCGACGTTTCGCCTGCACGTCGACCATCTTGGCCTGTCCCGCCTTGCCCGCTTCTTGCGCCTTCTGGGCGAGTTGGGCCGCTTGGGCCTTCATCTTGTCCATCAAAGCCATACTTCACCTGCTTTCTTCTTAGAGTCGACCGAGGAGTCCCTGGCGAAGTGGATTTGAATCACTCTGATCTTGGTGTTCTTCATCTTCGAACTCGCGATGCAACGTTGACTGCAGTATCACAGGACCGTCACCGGAAAGGGTGACGAGATTGATTCCCGATCCCCCGAACGCGGCCGTCATGATGGTTTGGGCGTTCAAGGCGCCCAC
>Ga0182024_10005735_pt1 | contig 27645 bp, 21 predicted proteins | sample P32metaG_FD_120480 | JGI IMG/M metagenome (GOLD analysis project Ga0182024, IMG submission 120480) | Permafrost microbial communities from Stordalen Mire, Sweden - P3-2 metaG (Illumina Assembly) | ecosystem: Environmental > Terrestrial > Soil > Wetlands > Permafrost | place: Sweden: Stordalen...
CCCGAGCAGACCTTCGCCGTCGGCAACGGCCCCGTCTCCGTGGCGGTGGGGGACTTCAACGGCGACGGAAGACCCGACATCGCCGCCCCTGTCGTTAACGACGACGCTGTATCGGTGCTGCTGAACACCACATCGGCCGGGGCGACCGTTCCGTCCTTCGCCGCCCCTGTGACCTTCGCCGTCGGCGCCTTTCCCGTTTCCGTGGCGGTGGGCGACTTCAACGGCGACGGAAGGTCCGACCTCGCCGTCGTCAACGGCAACGACAACACGGCCTCAGTGCTGCTCAATTCGACGGCACCGTTCGCCACGACCACGCCCGTCGTCGTGGCCGACCTGCACGGCATGGGCGTCGTCGAGTACAACCGCTTCACCAAGAGTTGGGTGCAGCTCAACCCCGGCAACCCCTCCGACGTGTCGCTCCTGGCCGCCGACGCCGCCGGCTACGTCGCCGCCGACTATGCCGGCTACGGCGTCTTCCGCTACTCCCCCGTCACCGGCGTTTGGACGAACGTCAACGGCGTGGACGCCGCCGCCCTGGCCATCGACGCCGCGGACGACGTTTTCGCTTCCTTCGCCCGTTTCGGTATCGGCGAGTTCCCGCTTCTTGGCGGCGGCCGTCAAATCGGCCCGTCCACCGCCTCGATGCTGGCCGCGGACGCCAACGGCGACGTCGTGGGCGAGTTCCAAGGTTACGGCGTCTGGAGATACACGCCCCTCGCCGGCACGTGGCGGCGGATCAACGGCGTGGACGCGGTCGCCCTGGCCGTCAACCCCTCGGGCGACGTGGTCGTCAGCTTCCAAGGCTTCGGCGTGGGGGAATACGCGCCGGGCGCCACCGTGGGGACGAACCTGACCACCAGCAACGCCCAAGCCGTGGCCATCGACACCAACGGCGACGTGACGCTATCGATCGCGGGGACGGGCGTCGAGGAATACCTGCCCTCCGTCGGCCTGGTCCCGCAGTATCCCAACGTCGCCTCGCTGCTGGCGATGGACGCCAACGGCGACATCTACGGCGACTTCACCACGTTCGGCGTCTACGAGTTCGACCCGTACCTGGGTTGGCATCCGCTGAGCGGCAACGACGTCACGCGGCTGGTCGTGGCCTGACCCCGCCGACCCAGGCCGCCACACTGACACCGTGTCGGCGTGGCGGCCTGGGCGTCATGGGCGTTCGTCGGGGCCGGGTGGTGGACGGCGACGCGGCCGCCGGCTATACTACGGGCCAGCCATTCCCCCTTTTCCCCTCCGAGGAGTCGCACCATGTCCCGCCCCCCGTCCCGCTGGCTCCGCCGCCTGTTCCCGACCAACCCGCCGCCCCGCCCGTCCTTCCGGCCCATGCTCGAACCGCTGGAAGCGCGGATCACGCCCTCCGTCGCCTTCGCCGTCCCGCAGACCTTCGCCGCCGGGACCGGCCCCTCTTCCGTGGCCGTGGCCGACTTCAACGGCGACGGAAGGCCCGACATGGTCGTCGCCAACCTCGGCTCCGGCACCGTTTCCGTGCTGCTGAACGCGACGGCGGCCGGGGCTTCCGCCCCCGCCTTCGCCCCCCAGGTCACGTTCACCGTCGGCTCCTTCCCCTATTCCGTGGCGGTCGGCGACTTCAACGGCGACGGCAAGCCCGATATCGTCACCGCCAACGAATACGACGGCACGGTGTCCGTGCTGATGAACACGACGGCGGCCGGGGCGACCGCCCCCACCTTCGCCACCCAGGTCACGTTCGCCGTCGGCGGCGGCCCCCTCTCCGTGCAGGTGGCCGACCTCAACGGCGACGGAGAGCCTGATATCGTCGTCGCCAACTCCAACGCCAACACGGTTTCCGTGCTGTTGAACACGACGGCGGCGGGGGCCGCCGTCCCCTCCTTCGCCCCCCAAGTCACCTTCGCCGTCGGCACGACCCCCTTCGCCGTGGCGGTCGGCGATTTCAACGGCGACGGAAGGCCCGACCTCGCCGTCGCCAACTACCACGACAACACGGTTTCGGTGCTGCTGAACACGGCGGCGGCCGGGGCGACCGCCCCTTCCTTCGCCCCCCAGGTGACCTTCAACGTCGGCGCCAACCCCTACGCCGTGGCGGTCGGCGACCTCAACGGCGACGGCCGATCCGACCTCGTCGTGGCTAACTCCGGCGCCACAACGGTCTCGGTGCTGCTGAACAACACGACGGCCTTCGCGGCCGCCCCCGCCTTCGCCGGCCAGGCCACCTTCACCGTCGGCCCCGGCCCCGAGTCGGTGGCGGTCGTCGACCTCGACGGCGACGGAAGGCCCGACCTCGCCGTCGCCAACTACGGCGACGGCACGCTCTCGGTGCTGTCGAACACGACGGCGGCCGGGGCGACCGCCCCCACGTTCGCCGCCCAGCAGACCTTCGCCGGCGGCGGCCCTCCCAGTTCCCTGGCGGCGGCCGACTTCAACGGCGACGGCCGGCCCGACCTCGCCGTGACCAACAACATCGGCAACGTGGTCGCGGTCATGCTCAACACGACGGCGCCGTTCGCCGTCACGACGCCCGTCGTCGTCGCCGACCTGCACGGCATGGGCGTCATCGAGTACAACCGCCTCACCGGCGCCTGGGTGCAGCTCAACCCCGGCAACCCGTCCGACGTGGCGCTCCTGGCCGCGGACCCCCAGGGAGACGTCTTCGCCGACTACACCGGCTACGGCGTCTTCCGCTACACGCCCTCCCTCGGCTATTGGCAGATGGTCAGCGGCACCGACGCCGTGGCCCTGGCGGTCGACGCCGCCGGCGACGTCTTCGCCTCCTTTAACGGGGCCGGCGTCGGCCTGTTCCGTCTCGACGGCTACGCCCGGCTGCTGACGCCGGCGACGGCCACGCTCCTGTCCGCGAACGCCAACGGCGATCTGGTCGGCCAGTTCCCCGGCTATGGCGTCTTCCGCCGCCCCGCCTTCTCCGGGGTGTGGACCAACGTCAACGGAACCGACGCCCAGGCGGTGGCCATCGACGGGGCCGGCGACGTCTTCGCCTCGTTCGCCGGCGCCGGCGTCGGCGTATTCCGCCGCGACGGCTCGGCGTCGCCGCTGACGGCGACCGCCGCGTCGGCCCTGGCGGCCGACCCGTCCGGCGACGTGACGGCGGCGTTCCCGTCGCTGGGGCTGATGGAGTTCGCCCCCTTCGCGGCCGGCCGCAGCCTCAGCGCGGGAACGATCCCGTCGGTCGGCATGGACGCCGACGGCGACGCCTACGCCGAGCTGCCCGGCAACGGCGTCTGGGAGTTCGACCCCTACCAGGGGTGGCGCCGGTTGAACGCCGGCGACGTGGCGCTTTTGGTCGTGGCCTGAAAGTGAATGCGAACGACGTGCGGCGGGAGGATGCGGTTCAACCCCCCGCCGGCGTTTCGGGCCGGTCGGGGCTTTGGGACGGCGGGAACCATTCCGGGTGCGCCGCCCGGTAGGCGGCCCAGCGTTCGTCGGCCCACTGCTGGTCGGCGGCGTCCAGCGACGGCTCGCAGGGGGCGTCGTAGCGCACGCGCAGCATATAGCTGCCGTCTTCGTAGGCCTGATCGAGGGCGGTCTGTAGGTCCAACGGCGCGTCGGGATCGGGGTGCGCCAGCGGCAGGCCGATGCGGGGCAGGCGCTCGCGCAGCCGACAGCCCACCAACTCGAAGCGCTTCCGGTTCGGCCAGCGATTCACGCAAATAAGGTAGTCATAGGGGGAAACGGCCCGCGCCTGCCGGTGCGGCACGCTGACGACGTGCTGGCCGCGGCGGAGCAGGTCGATTTCCACGAGGTGGCATTCGGCGCCCAGGACTTCCCGCTGTTTGGCCAGGTAGGCGTCCCGTCCCGGCCCCGGCGCCTTGTTGCTCGGGCTGACCACCTCGATGACCGTAACGACCTTGAGGTCCTGGCAGCGGTCCAGCACTTCGATGTAATGCTCGCGAACCTCCACTTCCTCCACTTTGAGAAAAACCCGTTCCTCTACCGAGGCGACGTAGCGCGGCCGGAGCAGCGGCGCCAGTTGATGGGCCAACCATACCATCAGCCGCGTGTGAACGGCGGTCCACAGGGCCGGGTGTTCCAGGTACGGGTCCATGCCCGGAAACGGCGTGTTCATCGGCGGCCTCCCTACGACAAGCGCGCCCCATTGTATACTGCACGCGGTAAGGTTAGACACAAGACCCTGTAGCCGCATTCGCCAGAATGCGGGGTGCGACAGCAAGACCCTGTAGCCGCATTCGCCAGAATGCGGGGTGCGACAGCGGACTTTGTGCGACACCCGCATTCTGGCGAATGCGGCTACAGCGGGCTTTGTGCCACATTCTGCCGCGTCGAGTATAGCAGAACGACTGCCGCGAGGTCGCTTGCGGATCGTCTACCGGAGGCGTCGGCGGAGGGGCGGCGAACACAAAGCGTATATAATACCTTCGTTCTCGTTCCCAAGCTCCGCTTGGGAACGCACGGCAGCGAAGCTCCGCTTCGCGTCCGGTTCAGGGACGGGACGCGAAGCGGAGCTTCGCACCCTCGCGTTCCCAAGCGGAGCTTGGGAACTAGGAATACCTGCGTTCCCAAGCGGAGCTTGGGAACTAGGAATACCTTAATTATCTTTAATATTCGGCGCGACCCTCGCTTCGCTCGGGTACAAAAGGCAAAATGGTAAAATGGACAAACGGCACAAAGTAACTCAGTCCAGGCGGAAACAGACCCGCAACCCCAAGTTGTTGTCGCGGCTGCCCGGCGCGATCCTGCTCCGATCGGCGGAGCGGCAGAACTCAGCAGCGTAGCTCCAGGAACCGCCGCGAAACACGCGAGCGGTCGATTCTAAGCTATTTAGAGGGTCTTTATTAGGGCTATTCTGATAGTATTTCGCGTCGAAATCGTCCGCGCACCACTGCCAGACGTTGCCGTGCATGTCGTACAGCCCCCACGGGTTGGGCCTCTTGCCCCCGACCGGGTGCGTGTGAATTCCCGAAATTTCCCCGTACCAGGCGTAATCGCCGAGCATCTTGGGGTCGTCGCCGAAGGAATAGGCCGTGGTCGTGCCCGCCCGGCAGGCGTATTCCCATTGGGCCTCCGTGGGCAGCCCGTAGGTCTTGTTCTCCTTCCGGCTCAGCCACTCGCAGAACTTCACCGCGTCGTTCCACGACACGCACACCACCGGATCGTTGTCCGTCTGCACGAAGCCCGGATCGCGCCAGGTATTTTTGTTGCCCGCCTGCTCCGCCTGCGTCTTGTAATCGGCGTCTCTGACGAATGCGGCAAACTGTCCCCACGTCACCGGGTAGACGCCCAGGTAGAACGGCTTCGTGATCTCCACCTCGTGCTGCGGCCCCTCGTTGTCGAAGCGGCCCTTCTCGCCGTTCGGCGAACCCATCAGGAACCTGCCCGGTTTAATCAGCTTCAGCCGCATGCCGATGCCGTTGGTGATCTCTTCCGCCAGTTTCTCCTCCGGCGGCGGTTTCGGCTGTGTCGCGCCGTCCGCCGGTGTCATGGGCGGACTAACGGGCGGTGGGGCGGCCGGTGGGTCTGCGATTGCGGCAGGCGGAATAACCGGCCGCGGTATCGTCGCCGTTGCCGGCGTTGTTGGCGCCGGCGATAGGACCGTCTGCGCCTTGGCGTCAGGCCGAGGCGAGAACAAGTAAACCGCACCCGTTGCGAGGAGCAGCACCACCACGACGGCCAGAATTACGCCCCCAACCACCATGTTCCGACGGGAATCCGCTTGCCGGGTCTTCCGCGAACGAGTCCGCCGCCGCGGGTCCGCCGACGGCCCCAGCGTCGATCTCTTGGAAGCGGGGACGACCGTTTCCCGGTCAAACACCGACGGCCGTCGGCCGACAAGCGCCTCCGATGCCGCAGAAGGGCGGCTAGACGAGGGGAAGATTGTTTCCTTGCCCGACGCCGAAGGTGATCGAATGGCTTTCGCCTTCGGCTCGACAATGGGCAGCGCCGCGGGCGCCCAGGCTGCCAGCGCCGCCGCCATCTCCTCGCCGCTGGCGAAGCGGTCCTCCGGCCGCTTGGCCATCGCCCTGAGACAGAGCGCCTCCAGCCCCGCGTCCAGCCCCGGCCGGTGTTGCGACGGCGGCGGCGGGGCCACGTTCAGGACCTGATAGGGCAGGACCGCCAGCGGACAGCCCTGGAACGGCGTCAGGCCCGTCAATAACTCGTACAGCACGACACCGGCGCTGTACAAATCCGACGCCGGCCCCACCCGCTTCGTGTCCCCCGCGATCTGCTCCGGCGCCATGTAAGCGGGCGTCCCCATCACCGCGCCCACCCGCGTCAGCCGCGTGTTCTCCTCCTGGGTCCAGCCGGCCAGGCCGAAGTCCATCAGGTGCAGCGAACCCCGCTCGTCCAGCATGGCGTTGGCCGGCTTCACGTCGCGATGCACCAACCCCTGCCCGTGCGCGTACCCCAATGCGGAGGCCAGCTGCGCGGTCAGCTCGGCGGCCCGGCGCAACTCCAGGCCGCCCGTGGGCACGGCCGAGTCCAGCGTCGTCCCTCGGATGAACGCGGAGACGATGTAGTACACGGCGCCCGCCTGGCCGGCGTCGTGGACGGGAACGATGTGCGGGTGCAGCAGCTTGGCCGCCGCCTTGGCCTCACGCAAGAAACGCTCGACGGCCTGGGCCGACGTCATCATCTCGGGCCGCAGCACCTTGAGGGCGACCTCGCGTTCCAGGCGCGGGTCGAAGGCGCGGTAGACGGAGCCGAACGCCCCCTCGCCCAGCAACTCCCGCACCAGGTAGCGGTCGATCACGGCGAGCTGGCCGGAGACGGTCCCGGCGTCCGTTGGGACGGCAAAGCGGAAGCCGCAGCGTTTGCAGCGGACGGGGCGTCCGGCATGGCCGTCGGGCAGGGCGGCCGCGGACTGGCACCGGGGGCATTGGATCGAGATCGGCATGGGACGATCCGCCTCGCGCACGCGGGGAGGTCGGGAGTATCTCGAAGGGGATTGTATCCGCCGGTCGCGCCGACGCCAGGCGTCGCATCGGGCAATCCGGCGGGTTCCCCGTTACGCCAGGTTCACGGGCCGTCGCCGGGAGGAGTGGTCGGCTCGGGGAACCATTCCGGGTGGGCCGCGCGGTAGGCGGCCCAGCGTTCGTCGGCCCACTGCTGGTCGGCGGCCTCCAGCGGCGGGACGCAGGGTTGGTCGTAGCGCAACATCAGCACGTAGCCGGCGTCCTGATAGGCTTGCTCCAAGGCGGCCTGTACGTCGAGGGTCACGTCGGCGTCCGGCGGCGCCAAGGGGACGTTGATGCGCGGCAGGCGCTCCTGCAGCCGGCGTGGATACAGCTCGAAATGGGTACGGCGCGGCCAGCGGTTGACGCAGGCCAGGTAGTCGTAACCGCCGAGGTCCCGCGCCCGCCAACGCGGCACGCTCAGGACGTGTCGGCCGCGTCGGAGTAAATCGATCTCAATAAGGCGCCGCTCCCCGGCCAGCGTCTCTCGCTGCTTGGCACGGTACAACCGGCGTCCGGCCTGGCGCGCCTTGTTGGACGGGCTGACGAGCTCGATCACGGTCACCACCTGCATGCCCGCGTAGCGGTCCAGGATCTCAATATAGGCCTCCTGCACCTCGACGGGCTCCACAATGGTTTCCCGGCTCGGTCCTTCCACGAACACCCGTTGTTCGATGGAGGCGATGTAGCGCGGCAATAGCTGCGGCTGGAGTTGGTTGGCCATCGTGACAATGAGACGGTTATGCAAGCCCGGCCACAAGGCAGGATGCTCCAGGTGCGGGTCCATGCCCGGAAACGGCGTGCTCATCGACGGCCTCCGAAAGTCTGGCGCCGCCCATTCTATCAGAACGCCGCCCGCAAGATCCCTTCCAGATCGTCCACCGTCGGCGTCCGTGGATTCACGCGCAGGATGCGGCGGACGCCGAACGCCTTCTCCGCGAACGGCCGCAGCTGCCCTTCCGTAACGCCCAGGTCGCGCAGCCGGGACGGGACGCCGACGTCGTCGCGCAGCCGCTCCACCGCGGCGACCGCCCGTTCCGCCGCCGCCTCGTCGCTCATTCCGGTCACGTCCTCGCCCAGCAACCGGGCCAGCGACGCGAACGCCGCCGCACGCACGGGGAGATTATAGCGCATCACATAGGGCAAAAGGAGGCCATTTCCGGCGCCGTGCGAGCAGTGCGTCGCGCCGCCGACCGGGTACTCCAGGGCGTGGACCGCCGCGACGCCGACGTTGGAGAACGCCATGCCGGCCAGCGTCGCCCCCAGCGCCATGCCCTCGCGCGCCTCCAGGTCGGAGCCGTCGCGCACCGCCCGCCGCAGGTGGGCACCGATTAGGCCCACGGCCCGCTCCGCCAGCATGTCGCCGAACGGGTGGCGGCCCTGGTAGACCGACCGTTCGCCAGGCGGCAGCGGGAAAACGGAGTTATCGACGGCGGTATAGGCCTCAATGGCGTGGGTCAGGGCGTCGATGCCGCTGTCGGCCGTCACCTTGGGCGGACACGACACGGTCAAGAGCGGATCGACGACGGCGACGGCCGGCCGGAGGTAATTGCTGAGAACGCCGACCTTCATCTGATTTTCCGTATCCGAAAGGACGCTGGCGGCGGACACTTCGGAGCCGGTGCCGGCCGTGGTCGGCACGCACAGCAGCGGCAGGACGGGGCCGTGGATTTTATCGTCGCCGGCGTAGTCGAGCGGCTTGCCGCCGTGCGTCAGGAGGACGGCGGTGATCTTGGCGAGATCCATGTTGCTGCCGCCGCCGAGGCCGACGACGCCGTCGGGCCGGAAGTCGCGCGCCGCGGCCGCGGCGGCCAGGGCGGCCTTGAGCGACGGCTCCGGTTCGCCGCCGGAGAAGACCTCGACGGCCACGCCCGCCTCGCTCAACGGGCCGTGGATCGGTTCGACCAGGCCGGCCTTGAGCAAAACGGGGTCGGTGACGACGAAGACGCGGCGGAGGCCGAGGCGGCCGGCGATCTCACCCAGGCGCGCGGCGGCGTGGCGGCCGAAGACCAGTTGCCCGGCGGTGTGGAAGGTCCAGGTGGTGCGCATGACGGACTCCGCGGGGAGAAAAGCCGGGCGAGGATGGGGTCTATTGTCCGGGGCGGGAGGCGAACGGTCAACGGCGGGGATAGAATGGCCCGAGGTTGTCCGCCGAAGGGAAGGGCCATGAACGACGCGAAACGGCCGTTCGACTTCAACGTCGCCGTCCCTCTGCTGCGGAAAGCGGTACGGCCCTTTCCCAAGGCGGCGATGTTCGAGCTGGCCGAACGCGGCCACGGCGCCGTCTTCGAGTTGCTGGTCGGCTGCGTTTTGTCCATCCGCACGCGCGACGAGACCTCGTTGCCGACGGCGTTGCGGCTGTTCGCCGCCGCGCCGACCCCGGACGCCATAAGCCGACTTACCGTGGCGGAAATCGACGCCCTGATCGCCGACTGCACGTTCCACGAAGGGAAGGCCCACACGATTCGGGAGATCGCCCGGCGCACCGTCTCCGAATACCGCGGCGTCTTGCCGGCCGACCCGGACGTGCTGCAAACCTTCCGCGGCGTCGGCCCCAAGTGCGCCAACCTCGTCGTCGGCATCGCCGGGGGCCGGCCGCTCATCAGCGTGGACGTCCACGTCCATCGCGTCAGCAACCGCTGGGGCGTCGTCCACACCAATTCGCCGGAAAAGACGATGACGGCGCTGGAGACGCTGTTGCCGCGGCGCTACTGGGTGGAGATCAACGCCCTGCTGGTGCCGTTCGGCAAGCACGTCTGCATCGGCGTCCGGCCGAAGTGCTCGACCTGCCCGCTGCGGGAGATGTGCCGACAGGTCGGCGTGACGGCGCATCGCTGAAGACTTGTCGCCAGAGCCTCGCCGCATGGAACGAAACTTTGTATTCGTCCAGACGCGCGGTAAACTACCATCGGAAGTTTCCAAGGCGGTGAGGTGTCCGATGACTGCCCGTGGTCGTGTGCATAATGGCGTCGTGGTGCTGGACAACGGAGTTTGTCTCCCGGAGGGACAGGTGGTTACCGTTCACGCACAAGACACGACGCCGACCGCTTATGGATCCAAGGCGGCGCCGCCTCACAGCGTTCTGGACATCCCGACCATTAGCCTCGGCCCCATACTCATGGAGGGGCCGGCCGACGGCGACTTACTTGGGGAAATGCTGGAAGACCGGCCATGATGCATGGTCTCGACACCGGCTTTCTTGTCGCGGTGGAGTTGGTGGAACACGCCGAACACGCGGCCGCACGAACGACATTAGCCGGGTTGGTCGCCGCGGGCGATCGGATTGCCATCGCACCCCAGGTGCTGGCCGAATTCATCCATGTCGTGACCGACTCGCGCCGTTTCACGCACCCTTTCGACCCGGCAGCGGCCAGGCGACTCGCCGAACAGTGGTGGACGGCCGGCGAAGTCGTCCCCGTATTTCCCGACGACGGAGCGACCAAGCAGTTTCTTAGCTGGCTGGCGCAATACTCCCTGGGTCGCAAGCGCCTGCTGGACGCGCCGCTTGCCTCAGACTTCGTTGGGGGGAAGCGTTGGCGCAATACTCCCTGGGTCGCAAGCGCCTGCTGGACACCCTTCTCGCCGCCACTTACGCCCAGGCCAGCGTCCGGTCCCTGCTAACGACGAACCCGGCCGACTTCCGAGTGTTCGGCGCGTTCACGTGCATCACACCGAATACCGCCGCTACAACTCCGTGACGGCGGCGCCTCCCCAACACTATGCCGTCGGCGGAAGCCGCCAGTTCGCGGCGCCGCCCGGCAAGCACATCCGCACCCGCGTTCGCCCCATGTGTTCGACGTGCCCGCTCCCGAATATATTTTCACCGCGTCGGCCTCACGACGCGCCGATGAAGACTTGTCGCCACGGCCTCACCGCATGGACACAACCCCCGCCACATTACTGGAACGGGTCCGAAATCCCGGCGACCGCGAGGCCTGGCGGCGCTTCGTCCAGCTGTACACCCCCCTGCTGTATCACTGGGCGCGCGGCCTGGGGCTGCAAGAATCGGATGCGGCGGACCTGTTGCAGGACGTTTTCACCATTCTCCATCGCAAACTGCCGACGTTCACCTACGACCACAGCAAAAGCTTCCGGGCCTGGCTCCGCACCATCACGTTGAATAAGTGGCGTGAGCACAAGAGACGCGAGGCGGTCCTGCCGCAGCAGACCAACCAGGACGGCCTGCCCGACTTGGCCGCGCCGGAGGGGCCGGACCCTTCATGGGAAGTGGAGTATCGTCGGCAGCTGGTGCGCCGGGCCTTGCAAATCATGCAAACGGAGTTTCAGCCGGCCACGTGGAAGGCCTGCTGGGAACAGGTGGTGTCGGGCCGGGCCGCCGCCGCGGTGGCCGAGGAGTTGGGGATCAGCCTGGCCGCCGCCTACGCCGCCGACGGTGGCGACCAAAGAGATCTACGACTTCCTCGCACCGGCCCAGGCGCCCGGAGAAATCGGCCGGCTGGGGCGGCGCCGTCGCGGCTGGTGCTGCTGCGCGGCGGCGACGGCGACCAGGTGGAGATCGGCGGCGTGGACGCCGACGCTCCCGAGGTGCGTTGCGAATGGGCGGCGGGGCCGCGGCCGACGGCGGCCGTTCGCCTGCGGATCGACCCGATGAAGGCGCCGGCCGACGGGCTGAAGACGACGGTACACATTCGTCTGGTGAAGCCGGCGGCGCAGACGATAGACGTGTCCGTGACGTGGGTGGCGCGGTGACGAGGCGGACAATATGGACCACGTCAACCGGGAACGGCGGTCGCACATCATGCGACTGGTGAAAACAAGCAACACAGGGCCGGAAATTGCCGTCCGCAGGATTCTACACCGCCTTGGGTTCCGCTTTCGCTTGCACGGCAAGGACCTTCCCGGCAAACCCGATGTCGTCTTGCCTAAATGGCGAGCGGTCGTCTTTATTCATGGGTGTTTCTGGCATCGGCATCCCAGATGCCGGAAGGCAAGCACGCCGAAATCGAGAGTCGATTTTTGGAAGAAAAAGTTCGCCGCTAACGTCAAGCGGGATAAGGGCGTCCATCGGCAGCTTGAGGCGCTCGGATGGCGAGTCTGCGTGGTATGGCAGTGCGAGCTTGCATCGCCGGATACGCTGGCTGGGCGGCTCGATGCGTTTATCCGGGCATGATGGCAGCCCTTGACGACGGCCGCTGTCCGTACTGGGCGATAGATGACGAACCGTCGCGCGTGGCGATCAGGTTTCGACTTCGCTGAAGGAAGGGAAGTACCTGTAGACCTTGCCGTAGCGCTTCCGTTCTATCTCAGGTATCCACTTCGGATGGCGGACATCGGGCGCCAAACGGGGCAGCCGCTCGTCCAAGTACCGAATCTCCCGCAGCGTGAGGATAGGCGTTTCGATCAAATAAGGCTCTGCTTCTGGACGGAAATAATCCAGGTCTTTGAAGTGTTTCGGCCCTAGACTTGCTTTGTCCCTTGCGTTCACAATCAGGCCACCGACAGACAGCATTTTGGTGCGATCCGCGTAGTGGAAATTGAACAACTGGTTGTAGCGTAGCTTCTTACCCTCCTCAAGGGGTGCGCTGCGGTCGTTCAAAGTCTTCTCGATCTGGTCTACGATGATCCGGCGGCAGACCGTGGCCATTCCCCATTGCACTAGGTCCTTGCCGGTCACCCCGGTCGGGATGTTCTTGCCCACGCGGCTTCTGAGGTCCGAGAGTCGCTTCTCGGCCATGTCGGCGTTCGCGTCCACTTCCCCTGGGTCAGCCGGCACAGTGACGATGAGCGCGCTGCCCGAGCGCAGGATGCCGCTTACCAGAGCGATGTCCTCTAACTTTCGGGAGTTGAGCGGTTTGTCGTAGTCGAGCCAAATGATCGTGCGCTTGGTCCACGGGAGGGTCGGCAACACGTCGTGAGACTCTCCCCACCTCATCTTGATGCAGGAGTAGGGGATGTTGAAAGAAACGCGTTTCTTAGCGTCGGTGTTTTCTTCGATGCTGCACATGTCCCTGATTCCCAGCCTCTGGTGGAATAGGCAGAAGTCGTGGAACCCGATCGCGCCAAACCCCACGTAGCGATAGGAGGAGAGGGGGGCGACCCGCGAAAGCCGGCCAAGGGTCTCGCAGAACATCTTTCGTTCCATGTTCTTGGCCGGCCGCAATGCGTAATCGAATTTCTCGAATGAGGAAGCCTTCATTCGTTTACCTCGGCGTCGTAAAAATACTTAAAAGTCTTCAGTCCTACATCCCTAAAGGAGTTCACTTTCAGGACCTTTTTCACCGCATATACTTGATCGGCTGGCGCTTCGTAATGGATGGGCTGCATCTTAGGCTCCTTGTTCTGGCTCTTTGGTTTCGGCACAGGCGGCTCGAAGACCGGCCGCGTGTCGATCGACATCACTGGCTCCGGCTTGGCAGATTCGACGAGTTCTTCGAGCGGCCCCTTCTCCCCGGGGTCGTCTTTCGCCTGCCTCTCTTCCTTGAGTCGGTTAAGGAAGTCCACGACCGGACGCATCAGTCGCATCATCTCCAACTTCACAGCTCGGTAGATCGGCGAGTCCGTATTAAGGCCCGTCTTCGTCGTGTTCCACGGCAGCCGGGCCGGGTCGTCCGAGTCGAAATACGCGATGCCGCGGAGGTAGTTGTACTGCCCGTGGAAGCCTGGGATCGAAACGCTATCGACTTCCTCCTTCCATCCGGTCACCGGCGACTTATCGGCCTCCAGGATCAGCCTCCCGTTACAGAAGACGTTCCACCCGGCTTCGGCGCGCTCCTCGCTCCGGCTCTCGCTGCGTCCCAGTCCGCAGTACAACTTGGCGGTCACGGTCTTGGCGCCAGTGCCGTTATACGTCAGCTTGCGGTAAGCCGGCGCGAGTCGAGGGTCGGACAACATGGTCATGGGTTCGGCATCGACCGGGACGCCATTTACGGTAACGACGAGTCCCCGGGAGATCGGATCCTGTAGCCTCGTCCGCATGTCGTTTCTCAGTTCGCCCTCAAAGGATTCCAGCCCGAAGACATCGGCGACGTCTGGGTGCAATGCCGTAATCAGAATCTCCGTTCCGACGCTGTCCTTGCTGTGCGTGGTATCCTCGTCGCGTTCGGCAAACTCGAATGTCCACTTCTTCGGCTGTTCGGCCCAGGCGTTGACATCCACGTCAACCACGAACCTGCTGGTGTCGGTCGTCGATTCCACCCTGAACTGGCGCCCGATCTTGAAAATCGCCCTCTTCATCCCGACCCCGAACTGCCCCACCGAATGCTTGACGGAAGGGGCGCCCGATGCACGGCCGAAACGAAACGCATACTTCCTGGCCGTCTCGACAGTGATACCGCCGCAGTTGTCGGTGATCTTGAACTGGTCAGAGGTGATCGTCAACCTCACCAAGAACCCCTTCAGGCTGCCCTCGCCCTTCACCCTTTTCGCCCCGTCGGCGCTATTATCGACCAAGTCGATGATCGCCGGAATCAGTGCGATATCCCGCGTCAGCATCTCAATAAACAGTTCCTTGGTCGGCATCGCGTCGATGACGAGGCTGTCCTGCCCTTCGTCCGGCGGGTCAGCAAACGGTTCCTTCATGGGTGTGTGCCGCTTCGCCATTTCTGATGCCTATCTACGCCCGCTGAGGGCGCTGTGGACCTGGGCCGCGACTGCTTGCGCCAGCAGCGGCGGCACTGAATTCCCAATCTCCCGAAACCCATGCCACCGGGTCCCGTGGAAAACGAACCGGTCGGGGAACGAGTGCAACCGTGCCGCTTCACGGACGGTGATGCAACGCGGCCACTCGGGGTGAATGGGGCGAGGGGCCGTGTGACTGCCATGATCCGGCCCGGTGCCTGCTCGCAGGGTAGGGCTTACGCCATCCCAAGTGAGGCGGAAAAAGCGGCTGACAGGCTCTTGGCCGCCAGGCGGCGTCGCCATAAACCGGCCCACCACCATTTCCGAGTGCCGGGTGCGAAGACACCCCGTAATCTCTTCGCACCCGGCGCCGCTTGGCCCCGCGCGCATCGCGGCCGCGTAGGAAGACGCTTCACCCAGCGGCCCGTCGTAAACGTCGGAGTCCACAGCTTTGGAAAGCTTGTCCAAAGCGGCCAGATCGCCGATCGCGTCCCGAACCGTTGGCTGAAGCCCCGGGTCCGGGACCGGATAATCAGGCTCGGCTTCGGATCGAAGACAGCCGAGCACGAACACCCTGAATCGGCGCTGGGGCACTCCGAAGTCTGCCGCATTCAGTGTGCAAAACGGGCGAACAGCGTAACCCGCTTTTTTTAGCGTTTGGCAGAACCGAACCCGAACCGGCTCATGTTCGCTGAACAAAAATCCCCGGACGTTCTCCATCAAGAAATAGCGAGGCTTCAGTTCGGCCACTAGCCGGGCGAACGCCAAGACCCCTTGGTTACGAGGATCATTGCCCTTCTTGATGCCGCCTGACGAGAAACCTTGACAAGGAGGACCGCCTGCAAGCAGGTCGATCACCTTCTTCCCTATCCGCAACCCTTCCCGTACCTGCCCGCCCGCCGCCGAAAAAAGATCGCGGCCCAGCAAAGGAACGGCTGGGAAGTTGGTCCGGTAGACGGTTAAGACTGTCGGGTCGGCATCCACCGCACCGGCCAGGCGGAAGCCCGCTTGGCGGAGGCCCAACGAAATCCCCCCGACTCCGCAGAATAAGTCAACGGCTGTCGGCGCGGAGGGCAAAGGGTTGGGCATGGCACGTTTGTCGGCAAGACGCGGAATTACGCTAAGGGAAGTATATGCCGTTCGTTGCCGCCACGAAAGGCCCTCCTCCGCATTTCCGGCTTTGTTTTGGCGCCTCACGCCCATACGGGCGGACTGGTCGTTGGCAACCGCCGCCGGCCGGGGTATAGCGGGCGCAGAGGTCGCCCGTCCGAACCGCAAGGCTAGGGCTTCCGCCCCCGACTAACAAGACTTCCCGGGCGGCGGTTGCCTGGCGGGGGCGCCGGCATAGATTACCAGGGGCAATCAACCCTTTCTCAGGAGGACGACATGGCCTTCACCCTGCCCCCGCTGCCCTATCCCGCCGACGCCCTCGAAGCGGCCATCGACAAGATGACGATGGAGATTCACCACGGCAAGCATCACAAGGCTTACGTGGACAACCTCAATGCGGCCCTGGAAGGCCACCCCGCCCTGCAATCCAAGTCGATCGAGCATCTGATGCGCGACATTCACAGCGTACCCGAATCGATCCGCCAGAAGGTCGTCAACAACGGTGGCGGCCACGCCAATCACTCCATGTTCTGGGAGATCATGGGGCCGAACGGCGGCGGCGAGCCGAGCGGCCCGCTGGCCGAGGCCATCAAGTCCACGTTCGGCGACTTCGCCGCCTTCAAGGCCAAGATCAAGGAACACGGCCTGAGTCGTTTCGGCAGCGGCTGGTCGTGGCTGGTTTCCTCCGGCGGCAAGCTGCAAATCCTCAGCCTGCCCAACCAGGACAACCCGCTGATGCAGGGCCATGCGCCGATCCTCGGCGTGGACGTGTGGGAGCACGCCTACTACCTGCGCTACCAGAACCGGCGCGCCGACTACCTCGAAGCGTGGTGGAAGGTCGTCAACTGGCCGGCCGTGGCCAAGCGCTTCGCGGAGGCCCAGTCGGGCAAGGCGTGAAACCAAGGGGTCAGGGGTCAGGGGTCAGGGGTCAGCAAGAAGGGCCGGTGGGTGGCCTACTTCCTTGTCCCTGTCTTTCCTGACCCCTGACCCCTGACCCCTGACCCCTTGGGCATTAGCATGAAGCTCGCAGTCGTCGGCACGGGATACGTCGGCCTGGTCACGGGCGCCTGCTTCGCCGAGAGCGGCAACGAAGTCTGGTGCATCGACAAGGACGCCCGCAAGGTCGAGATGCTGGAGGGCGGCCGGCTGCCCATCTACGAACCCGGCCTGCTCGAAGTCGTGGCCCGCAACCGCCGCGAGGGCCGCCTCCACTTCACCACCGACCTGCCGCGCGGAATTGCCCCGGCACAGATCGTTTTCATCGCCGTCGGCACGCCGCAAAGCGCCGACGGCTCCGCCGACCTGTCCACCGTCTGGGCCGTGGCCGACGCCCTCGCCGCGCACGCCAACGGACCCAAAATCGTCGTCGTCAAGAGCACGGTGCCGGTCGGCACCAACCGCAAGGCGGCCGAACGCCTGGCCCGCGCCAAGTTCCCGCTGGACGTGGCCAGCAATCCAGAGTTCCTCAAGGAAGGGGCGGCCGTCGAAGACTGCACCCGGCCCGACCGCGTCGTCGTCGGCGTCCGCCGGCCGGAAGTCGCCGCCGTTTTGCAGGAGTTGTATGCGCCCTACCTGCGCACCGAACGGCCGTTTCTGGTCATGTCGCCGGAAAGCGCGGAGATGACCAAGTACGCGGCCAACGCCATGCTGGCCACCAAGATCAGTTTCATCAATGAGATGGCGAATCTCTGCGAACGGCTCGGCGCCGACGTCAACGACGTGCGCCGCGGCATCGGCCACGACGCCCGTATCGGCTTTCCATTCCTGTTTCCCGGCGTCGGCTACGGCGGCTCGTGCTTCCCGAAAGACATTCGCGCTCTGATTCATCTCGCAAACGAGGTCGGCCTGCCGGCGCACGTGATGGAGGCGGTGGACCGCGTCAACGATCGCCAGAAGCAGGTGCTCGCGGACAAGATCCGGGCGCATTACGGCGCCGCGCTCGGGGAAAAGACGTTGGCCGTATGGGGCCTGGCATTCAAGCCGCGCACCGACGACGTGCGCGAGGCGCCGGCGCTGGCGCTGGTCGAGGCCTTGCTGGCGGAGGGCGTGCGGCTGCGCGTCCACGACCCGGAGGCGACCGGCAACGTCCGCGCCCTGTACGGCGACCGGCTGACGTATTGCGACCGGCCGTATGGCGCCCTGGAGGGGGCGGACGGCCTGGCGATCGTGACGGAATGGCAGGAGTTCCGCAACCCGGACTTCGAGGTGATGCGCCGGCTGATGCGCGAGCGCGTCGTCTTCGACGGCCGCAACCTCTACGAAACCAAGACGCCGGCCGCCCACGGTTTCGTCTACCACTCCATCGGCCGCAAAACCAGCCGGCCGGGGGCGGAGGGCGACGGCTGAGCCGTCCGGGCGCAAGTTTCTTCCGTCGCCGCGTCCCCCGGATGGAAAGGGGAACGCGCATGAGGCCCACGACGCCGGAATGGACGTCCGAGGAGGAGCAGGAAAGCTGGGAAGCGGGGGAAGAGGCCCGCGACCGGGCGACCCTGGAGGCCGACGCCCCGCCGGCCTCGGCCGAGCAGTTCCGCATCACCGACTTGCAGCACTGGATCGATTTAAGCGCCTGACGATCCGGTTTATCATAGAAGCCCCGCGGACGCGCCGGTCGCCCCGATGTGTCCGCGGGACTTCGCGTTCGCCGCCGGCCATGGCGACCGACCCGCCCGCCGTCGTCGCCAGCCGGGCGGCGCGGAGCTTGCTCCGCATCCCGCCCGATCCCAGGGCGCTGCGGCTGGCGCCCGGTCCAAAACCTCCGCGTCGATGGACGGCGCCGTGCGCACCAGTTCCGCGTTGGGTCCGTCCCGGGGTCCGGTGAAGGAACTCTAATGGCTCCCGAATCCGGCCGATTTCACACCGCGGCCCTCCATTACCTCCAGGGGCGGCCGGCCTACGCGCCCGCCCTCATCGGGAGAGTGGCGCAACTCTGCGGCCTCGGCCCCGCCCATCGCGTCCTCGACCTCGGCTGCGGCCCCGGCCAACTCGCGCTGGCGTTCGCCCCGCTGGCCGGGCAGGTGGTCGGCGTCGATCCGGAGCCGGAAATGCTTCGCATCGCCAGAGAGGAGGCCGGCCGCGCCGGGCTGCCGATAGAGTTCGGCGCGGGGTCGTCGCGCGATTTGGGGCCTGCCCTCGGCACGTTCCGCCTGGCGGTCATCGGCCGGGCCTTCCACTGGATGGACCGCGAAGACACGCTCCGCCGTCTCGACGCGATCATCGAGCCGGCCGGTTCCGTGGTCCTGTTCGGCGACGACCATCCCCAGGTTCCCGACAACCGCTGGCATGAGGCCTACGACCAGCTGATCGACCGCTACGCGGAAGGGGACGCCGAACGAACCGCCCGCCGGGCGCCCGACTGGCCGCGGCATGAGGCCGTCCTGCTCGACTCGCCGTTCCACGACCTCGAACGCATTTCGATCATCGAGCGCCGCCACACGCCGCTCAAACGCTTCGTAGACCGCGCCCTCTCGCTGTCCAGCGTGTCGCACGGCCTGATCGGCGCACGGGCGGACGACTTGGCCCGCGAGGTGGGCGAGCTGATGGCCTCTTTTGCGCGGGACGGTTCAGTCGCCGAGGTCGTCGAGTCCAAGGCGCTGATCGCCCGCCGGGGTGGGATTGACCAAAGCAGTGAGTGACGAGACGCACGGCCGAACACGGCCGCACGTCATGTGATACGCGGCCGGCCCGGCGCCCTATTCCAGCCAGCCCGCGTCCGCCGGCCAGTCCGGCTCCGGGACGGGAACCACAGCTTCGGCCGCGGCCGACGGAACCTCCGAGTGCGGCGAAGGGGCGGTTACGGCCGCCGGCGCCGATCCGGTGCAGCGGATCTGCCAGCCGCCGAATGGTTAATGCGCCTTTACGGATGGTTGGCGGCAGGAAGCGGAGGGCGCCCCGGTCCATGCGCGTCGTCTCATGGCGTCCGCTCTCCCGTCCGCTGGCCCGGCGGCGGCAGCGGCTTACCGGGATGAGACTCGGGCGCGGGCTGCGGGAGCTGTTCCGGCGCGGCGGGGGGCGGGCCCCACACGTAAAAGGACGGGTAGGCCGGCCAGCAGACGCACGGCAGCGGCTTGCGGCAATAGTCGTCCGGGCCGCAGCCGCATGGAAAACAATGAGGATTCCACCAGTGCATTAGGCCGCCGCCGTACGGGAACCATCCGCCGGCCGGCGCCACGCGCGGCAGGAAGCCGGGCCGGGCCGGCTCGCAGTTAGGCGGCTCTTCGGCGCGCGCCAGGCTGCCCGCGATCACGCTGAAGAGGAGCGCCCCGATCCATGCGCGTCGTCTCATGACATCCGTTCTCCTGTCCACTCGCCCGGCGGCGGCCGTTACCTACCGGGGTTGAGGAGCGGCTTCGAGCTGCGGGACCTGTTCCGGTTCGGCGGCTGCCGGTGCTTCGTCCGGCGTGACGTCGGTGATCCGGACGCTTGAGGTCGGGCCGCCAGCCGACCCCGATGAAGACGGCGGCGCTTCGTCCGGAGTGACGTCAGTGGTCCGGACGCTTGAGGTCGGGCCGACGGCCGACGGCGAAGACGGCGGCGCTTCGTCCGGCGTGAAGTCGGTGGTCCGGAGGCTTGAGGTCCGGCCGACGGCCGACGGCGAAGACGGCGGCGCTTCGTCCGGCGTGAAGTCGGTGGTCCGGACCTTGCAGCAACGGTCGTCCTGGCAGCGGATCTGCCAACCGCCGCCGAGGGCGCGATAGACGCTAATCAGGTTGAGGGCGACGTTGCCCTGCGCGACCGCCAGGTTGTCCTGCTCCTGCAACCGCGTGTTATACAAAGTGTACAAGCGGTTCGCGTCGGCAGTTTTTGTTTCAAAAACTTGCAGCCCGGTGTCCGCCGCCGCCACGGCCGACCTCACGCTGCGCGCCAGGTCCTCGGCCTGCTCCTGGGACTGCAAGAAGCCGCGTAGGGCGGTCTGGACGTCCTGGGCCGCCGACAGGACCCTGGACTGGTAGGTCGCGATCAGCTCCTGCGTTCTGGCCTGCTGGAGATGCACATTGTTCACGATCCGGCCGTAGTTCAAGATGTTCCACCGGAAGTTCGGCGTGATGGTCCCGAAGAAGCTGTTCGACTCGAACAGCTTGGAAAGGCTCGGGGCCTCCCAGCCCAGCGTGCCGTTGACGAAGATGGTGGGGTACAGGTCCGCTTCGGCGACGCCGATCAGGGCGCTCTGGGCCGCCGCCTGGCGCTCCGCGCTCCGGACGTCGGGGCGGCGGCGCAGCAAGTCGGCCGGGATGCCCGCCGCGACCCAGGGCGGCGTGTTCGGCATCGGCTCGTTGCCCAACTCCGGCCCCGCGCCTAACTCCGGCTCCAGGTCGTGCGGCGGGACGCCCAGCAGGACACAGAGCCTGTCGTTCGCCTGACCCTGCGCAATCTGCAGGGCCGGGATGGTCGAGCGCGTCTGTTCCAGAAGCGTCCTCAGCTGTTCCTCGTCGTACGGGGCCAGGGTGCCGACTTTCGCTTGCCGCTCGGCCGTCGCCGTGACCTTCTCTTGCTTCCGGATGTTGTCGCGCGCGATCTTGATCCGCTGCTGGGCCACCCGGAACTGCACGTAATTCGTCGCCACGTCGGCCAGGAGCGTCACCAGGGCGTCGTCGTAGTTTTCGACCGAAGCGTCGAGGCTGCCGTTGGCGGACTCGATGGCCCGGCGGTAGCGGCCCCAGAAGTCCAGTTCCCAGCTCAGGTTGAAGCCGGCCGTCAAATCGGGGTAGAAGTTGCCGACGGGGACGCTGGGCGGGATTGGGGTGGGGGTCAAGGCCGAAAAAGCCGAGGGGTTGTTGAACGCGTTGTGGCTGAGGGCGACGCGGCTGTAGGATCCCGTCGCTTCCTGAGTCTGGGCGAAGAGGTTGCCGGCCGCGATCGCCTGCTGCGCCCGGGCCTGGAGGACCCGCGTCCCCACGGCCCGGAGATTCGGGTTCTGCTGGTAAGCCGTATGAACAAGAGAGTTGAGGGTGGAATCTCCGAAAACATTCCACCAGTCGCCGTCTCGCAGTTGGCGACCCTGGACGCGGGCGTCGTTCGCCTCGATCCATTCGGGGGCGACGGGCGCCGGCGGCCGGCCATAGTTGGGCCCGACCTTGAAGCCGTTCTGAATCCAGGTCATGGGGCCGGTCGCGACGCAGCCGCTGGTCAGCAAGACCGCGACCACGCAGCCGGCCGTCGAAAGTGATCGCGGCAGGCCGGGACCCCGGAATGGCGGGGCGGCGTGTTCGCGGGTGGTTCGCCTTGTCATGTGTCCTTCCCGCGCCGGCGGCCTTTTCGGCGGCCTCGGCACGAATCGAGCGCCGCCGGCAAATCGCGCATAATTCCCCCAAAAGGAACTATCGGCGCCGTCCGCGCTGCGGATTGAGGAAAACCGTGAAGAGGAAGCCTCCCGATTTAGGCGCCCATCGCCACGGCCGCCCGTGCTCAAGCACGGGCCTACACGCCAAAGCCCGGTAAACCGGGCTGAAGGGGAGGGCAGCCCCGTTCATGGGGCTTCGGCGTGTAGGCCCGCCGTTGACGGCGGGACGGATCTTCGCCGAACGGTCCCGTTCGCCCATGCCGCCGGACCTACTCCGCCCCGATGTGCTCTCCCTTCTCGGCCGCCGAGCGCTTCATCAGCAGCACCAGGGGCACGAGCGCAATCCCCAGGACGGCCGCCACCCAGAAGACGTCGAAGTAGGCCAGCGACGCGGCCTGCTGCTGGCGGAGGTCGGCGAGCACCTGCACGGTCGTTTGATACGACCGGGCCGGGTCGCCCGTATGCTGCAAGAAGAACGCTTGGCCTCGCTCCAGGAAAGAATGAACGTGTGGGTTCAACGGGTTAAGGCTGTCGCCCAGACGGGACAGGTGGAACTGCTCGCGCCGCTCCTGGATCGTCTGGGCCACCGACGTGCCGACGCTACCCCCCTCGTTGCGGAGCAAGGCGAGCAGGCCCACCGCCGCCCCGCGCAGGTGCTTGGGGGTGTACTTGAAGGCGGCCACGTTGAGCGGGGCGAAGATCAAGCCCAGGCCTCCGGTCAGCACCATCCGCGGATAGGCCGCCTGCCAGGGGCTGATCTGAAGGTTCATCTGCGCCATCCAGTAGTTGCTGATCGCCAGGACGACCAGGCCCGCCGCTATCAGCCAGCGGGCGTCGGCGCCCCGCCCCAGCAGGAAGCCGACAATCAGCAACGCGCTGATCGAGGAAATGCCCCCGGGAGACAATACCAGCCCCGCGGCCAGGGCGTCGTAGCCGAACAGGGTTTGGAGCAGAGCGGGCAGCGAAATGCTCGCGGCGTACAGCACGCCGAAGGCGCAGAAAATGATGACGCAGCACGCGGCGAGGTTACGCTCGCCCAGCACGCGGAAGTTGACGATCGGGTTGTCAATCCGCATCTCCCGGAAGATAAGGAAGCCCAGCCCCAGCACGAACAGAATTATCAGCGTCTGCACCCGCCAAAACGGGTCGCCCACCCAGTCCCACTCCTGCCCCTTGCTGAGCGTGATTTCCCAGCTGGCCATGACCAGCGCGAGCAGCCCCAGGCCGATGTAGTCGAAGTTCAGCGGCTTGCGGCGCAGCTCGGCCCGTTCCTGCTGGAGGTAATCCGGGTCCTTGACCAGGAAGTGGCAGCTGACCAGCGCCAGCAGGCCCACCGGGACATTGATGTAGAAGATGTAGCGCCAATCGTAGTTCACCACGAGCCAGCCTCCCAGGGTCGGGCCGACAATGGGCCCGATCAGCGCCGCGACGCCGAACAGCGTCATGGCCACACCCTGCTTCTCGGGCGGGAAGCTGTCCATCAGGATCCCCTGGCTGCTCGGCTGGAGACCGCCGCCGGCCAGACCCTGGAGCACCCGGAACAGGATGATCTGGATCAGGCTGCCGGCCATGCCGCAAAGCGCCGACGCCAGGGTGAAGACGGCGATCGACAGCAAGAAGTAGTTGCGGCGGCCGAAGTGGGCCGAGAGCCAGCCGCTGATCGGCAGGATGACGGCGTTGGCGGCCAGGTAGCTGGTGATGACCCATTCGCTGTCGGTTTGCGCCGCTGCCAGGCCGCCGGCGATGTAGCGCAGCGCCACGTTGGCGATCGTGGTGTCCAGCACTTCCATGAATGCGGGCACAACCACCGCGGCGGCGATGATCCAGTGGTTGATCGCCGGCCGACCGGCCTGGGGCAGGGTAAGCGTCGCTCCGCTCATGTTGCGTGTTCCTGGCGCCTCAGGGTTTAGGGTCAGGGGGGCCTTGCGGAAGTGGCGAAAGCGGTTGCAGCACGGCCCCGGCGTTCGGCCCCGTGGGCGGTTCCTTGTAGTACACGTAGGGGTTGACCGACAGGCCGACGAACAAGGGAACCTTGTCCGGGTCGTAGTCGGTCAATTCGACGCGCACGGGAAGCCGCTGCACGATCTTGACGTAGTTGCCCGTGGCGTTCTGCGGCGGCAGCAGGGCGAGGGTCTCGCCGGTCCCCATGGTGAAACCGGTGATGCGGCCCTCGAACTCATGCCGGCTGCCGTACATGTCCACCTCGCAGCGAACGCGCTGACCGATGCGCAGGTAGGCCAGCTGTGTCTCCTTGAAGTTGGCGTCGATCCAGATCTCCGTGAGCGAGTGGACGGCCATCAGGCTTTGACCCACCTGGACGTTGTTGCCGGGGTTGACGTTGCGGTTGCTCACCACGCCGTCGATGTCGCTGACGACGTCGCAGTAGCGGAGGTTCAGCTCGGCCTGGTCCAGGTCGCGGCGCGCCTGGAGGACCTTGGCTTCGGCCGCCTTGATCGCGGGCGCGTTGGGAAGGATCTTGGCATAAATGCGATCCAGGTTGCCCTCGGGATCCTGCTTGTAAAAATCCTCGATGGCCTTTTTGGGGGTCGCGTCCCAGGAGGTCGGGAAATAACCGAACTGGGCCGCGTTCTGCATCAGCGTCCCCAGTCCCTGGCGGACGCTGGAGAAGTCCTGGTCGAGGTTGGGGGGCACCTCGGTCAGGTCCTTGCCTTCGGGCGGCTCGGAGGGAAGGCCGAGGCCGGCCCGGATCGAGTAGACCTCCTGGAGAGCCTGATCCACGGCCGCCTGATCGACCTTGACCATCTGCCGGCGCTGGTCGAGTTCTTCCTTGCTGATACCGCCGCCGGGCGCCAGCTCCTCGCCCCGTTTGAGGTTGGACTGCGCCAGGTCCAGGCTCGCTTTCTTGCTGTTGAGCGTCGCCACGGCGGCGCGGAGGTTGGCGATTTGGGTATTGACCGCTTCGATGGCGTGCTGGAGCTGGAACCGACTGGCCCGGGTCTGGGCCACTTGGCCCTGTACCTGGGCCTTGGCGGCCGTCAGGTCTGCTTCGGCCGTCGCCACGGCGGCCTGCTTGATCGCGACCTGGACCTGGTACGGCTCCCTGTCGAGCTGCACCAGCACGTCCCCCTTCTTCACGCGGTAGTTATCGTCCACCAGGACCTTGGTCACCTGGCCCGCGACCCGGGGCGCCACGGTGGTGACGTGGCCGTTGACGTAAGCGTCGTCGGTGGAAACCGTGTTCAGCGCGGTCATCACCCAGGGAACCAGGAACCAGGCCGCGACCGCCAGACCGACCGCGGCCCCGGCAAGCAGCAGCAGGTTTCGCCAGAGGTGGGACGCGGGCTTGGCCGGGGACGCCGGCGCAGAGGAAGGGGGGCCGGCCGGATGGGCGGCCGGCTGCGCGGCCGGGGCAGGCGGAGCCGGCTTCACCTCCGACGCCGTCGCTTCGGAATGAGGAGGCCGGCTCTCTTTTGCCGCTGCCGGACGCCGATCGTTTGCGTCGTCCATGTTGGTACTCCTTCTTTTCGCGGGGCAGTACCAGGAAGCATCGGAGAGGTCGGCGGCCGGTCCGTCCGGCTGACGTGTTGCGTTATTTCTATCCATGAGGTCAGGGAGCGGCAATCGCCCTGCCTTGGCCCTCGATTCCGCCGGCGGCCGCACGACTACACGACGACCACCAAATTGTCGCGGTGGACCACCTCCTCATACGGCAATTCGCCCAGCGTCTCGCGGATCTGCTCGGAGCGCAACCCGCGCAGCCGGTCGGCGGCGGCGGACGAGTAATTGGTCAGGCCGCGGGCGAACTCCGTCCCCTCGGCGTCGCACAACGCCACCACTTCGCCCTTGCCGAACGTGCCGACCACCTGCACCACGCCGATGGGCAGTAGGCTGCCGCCGCGCGCTTGCACCGCCTGCCGGGCGCCGGCGTCCACCACGAAGCGGCCGCGCGGCCGGGCGGCGTAACCCAGCCAGCGTTTCCAGGCCGGCATCGCGGTGTTGTGCGGCAAAAACAACGTGCCGACCGGCTCCGCCCGGAAGATGGCGTCGAGCACGTCGCTTCGTTCGCCGCTGGCCAGGACGACCGATTCGCCCGCCGCCGTCGCCAGCCGGGCGGCGCGGAGTTTGCTCCGCATCCCGCCCGATCCCAAGGCGCTGCGGCTGGCGCCCGCGTGGTCCAGAACCTCCGCGTCGATGGACGGCACCGTGCGCACCAGTTCCGCGTCGGGGTCCGTCCTGGGGTCCGCGGTATAGAGGCCGTCCACCACGGACAACAGGACCAGCAGCGGCGCCTGGAGAAGGTTCGTCACTAGGGCCGCGAGGTGGTCGTTGTCGCCGAAACGGATCTCGGCCACGCTCACGGTGTCGTTCTCGTTGATGATCGGCAGACAGCCCCACTCGAACAGGGTGACGATGGTATTGCGGGCGTTGAGGTAGCGCGCCCGGCTGTCGAAATCGCCGGCGGTCAAAAGCAGCTGGGCCGTGGGAATCTGGTGTTTGGCGAGGCAGTCCTCGTAGGCGCGCATCAGGAACGTCTGTCCGACGGCGGCGCAGGCCTGAAGTTGGCGCAGGTCGGTGGGGCGTTTGGCGAGGCCGAGTCGGCCCATGCCGGCCCCGATGGCCCCGGAACTGACGAGGGCCACCTTGCGGCCGGAGGCGCGTAGACGATGGATCTGGTCCGCGAGAGCTTGGACGCGCGCGGGTTCGAGGGCGCCGTCAGCGCGGGTGAGCACGTTGGTGCCGACCTTGACGACGACGGTATGCGCCAGGGCGACGACTTCTTGCCGAAGCGGGTCGAGCATCGGAATCCTCGCTCCAAGGGGTCAGGGGTCAGGGGCCAGGGGTCAGCCAGAAAGAATGAACGGCGACCTCTACTTACTGACCCCTGACCCCTGACCCCTCATTTCTTTGTAACATTTACGCAAGGATCGTTTGACCCGGCGGCCCGGATTCTTTATACTTCATTCCCAGTTTGGCTACTCCGCCGCAACGAAGAAACCCCCAAGAGTCGGTCGAACCCCCGTGGGTTCCTGGGAGGTGCCCCTTGTCCTCGACCCCGCGCGTCTGGCGTCGGCTGGCGGTCGTGCTCGGCGCGACCTGTCTTCTGGGCGTTCTCCCGACCTCGGCCTTTTCCGCCGACGATTTCAATTTCAAGGACAAAGCCGTAGCCGCCGAAAAGGGCCACGACTGGCTCGAAGCCTGCCGCTGCTACGACAAGGCGCTCCGCAAAGACCGCAACCAGCCCGAATTGCGCGCGTCCTACCAACGCTGCCTCCGCCGCCTCTACCTCGTCCGCCGCTGCCAGGACCACGTCTATCGGGACGTGGTGGCCAAGCTGACGCCGTCGCAAGCCCTGGAAGTCTACGATCAGGTGCTCGGCGTCGTCGGCGCGGCCTACGTGGACTCCTCGAAAACGGACGTCAATTCGCTGTTCCGGCAGGGCGTTCAGGAGTTGCGCTACGACTTCGACGAGGAGGCGTTCCTCCAGGAATACCTGCCCGCCGTTCGCCCCGCCGCCGTCGCCCGGTTCAAGAAAGTGCTGGACGACTGGCAAACCCACAAGGTCAAGAGCCGATCCGAGGCGCACGAGGAAGCGCTGGCGCTGATCCAGGCCGCGCGCCGGTCGGACCTCGACGTGAAGCCGGCGTTGGCCGTCGCCATCGGGCTGGAGTTCGCCTCGGGCGCCTGCAACGCCCTGGACGAATACACCCTGTTCCTGACGCCAGGCTACTATAACGATATTCAAACGATCCTTCAGGGGAAATACGTCAGCATCGGCGTCGATCTGGGCGTGTCGCCGGA
>Ga0182024_10005736_pt1 | contig 27642 bp, 27 predicted proteins | sample P32metaG_FD_120480 | JGI IMG/M metagenome (GOLD analysis project Ga0182024, IMG submission 120480) | Permafrost microbial communities from Stordalen Mire, Sweden - P3-2 metaG (Illumina Assembly) | ecosystem: Environmental > Terrestrial > Soil > Wetlands > Permafrost | place: Sweden: Stordalen...
CCCTTACCAAGGGAGTGCTCTACCACTGAGCTACGGCAGCGGACTCTTCGGCCTTACGGCGGCGAATACGGGCGGAAAAAACCGGGCGATCCTTGCCATAGGGGGGTGTTTTGCGCAAGGAATTTGCCATCATGGCTAAAGCCGGCAAGGCACAGAAATCGGCGGCCCGCAGCGAGCGGTTGTCGGCGGCTTTGCGCGAAAACCTCAAGCGGCGCAGGCAGCAGGCCAAAGGGCGTGAGCAGGGCCGCGAGCGGGCGGGCGATCGCGCCGAACATGGGGAAACCCCGGCGCCGGAGGCCGGGTCGGAGGCGCAAAATCCCGACTTCCGCCGCAATCGGGGCCGGGAGTAGGAACCGGGCTTGGCGTCGCAGGCGAGTTCGCTTTGCCCCGCTTCGCGCCGGGTGCATAAAGCAAAGTCGATTAAGGCCTCTCTGTTTAGTATTCGGGTTGATGCGATCCGGAACGAGATCATCGGATCGCATCTTGGGGGTAGATATGGACCGTATTCGTATTGTCGGCGGCCGGCGGCTGGACGGCACCATCCCGATCTCGGGCGCCAAGAACGCCACGCTGCCTCTGATGATCGCCTCGCTCTTGACCGAGGAGACGCTCATCCTCGACAACGTGCCGCGGCTCGCCGACGTCGCGCTGCTCGAGCGCATCCTCGGCAATCACGGCGTCGACATCATGACGAGCGGCAAGCGCGCCGGCGAAACCGCCGACCACGGCCAGACGCTGCACATTTCCGCGGCCCGCATCGTCGACACCACGGCGCCCTATGAGCTCGTCTCCAAAATGCGCGCGAGCTTCTGGGTGCTGGCGCCGCTCGTCGCGCGCATGGGCGAGGCGCGCGTCTCGATGCCCGGCGGCTGCGCCATCGGCACGCGGCCGGTCGACCTTCTCATCATGGCGATGGCACAGCTCGGCGCCGACATCGAGGTCGACGGCGGCTTTGTGGTGGCGCGTGCGCCGCGCGGCTTAAGGGGCGGCGAGATCGTGTTCCCCAAAGTCACGGTCGGCGGCACCCATACCGCGATCATGGCGGCCTCGCTCGCCAACGGCACCACGGTGATCGACAACGCGGCGCAGGAGCCGGAAATAGCCGACGTCGCCGATTGCCTCAACAAGATGGGTGCGCGCATTTCCGGCGCCGGCACCAGCCGCATCGTCGTCGACGGCGTCGCCAAGCTTCACGGCGCGCGCCATGCCGTGCTGCCCGATCGCATCGAGACCGGCACTTATGCCATGGCGGTCGCCATGGCCGGGGGTGACGTTTTGTTGCAGAACGCGAGACCCGAATTGCTGCAGGCCGCGTTCGATGTTCTGGTCCAGGCCGGCGCCACGATCACGCCGAACAATCAGGGCATTCGCGTCTCCTGCAACGGCGCCGGATTGGCGCCGGTCGAGGTATCGACCGCGCCATTTCCCGGCTTCCCGACCGATCTGCAGGCGCAGCTGATGGCGCTGATGACGCGCGCGCGCGGCACCTCGCAAATCACCGAGACCATTTTTGAGAATCGCTTCATGCATGTCGGCGAATTGACCCGGCTCGGCGCGCGAATCCATCTCGATGGCGAGCGCGCCACGATCGAAGGCGTCGAGCAGCTCAAAGGCGCGCCGGTGATGGCGACCGATCTGCGCGCCTCGGTGTCGCTCGTCATCGCCGCGCTCGCCGCCGAGGGCGAGACTATCGTCAACCGCGTCTATCATCTCGATCGCGGTTTTGAACGGCTGGAAGAAAAGCTCGGCCGCTGCGGCGCGGCGATCGAAAGATTGTCGGGGTAGCTCCTCGACCCTTATTCCGTCATCCTGAGGTGCGAGCAAAGCGAGCCTCGACGGATGTCGGCCGAGGCGCAGAGGCCGCCGCCCTTCGAGGGCCGCTTTCGCGGCCACTTCAGGGTGACGGACCAACCGCCGGCTCAGTTCGGATCGATACACTCTTTTAAATCACACCATGATTGATCGCTTGGCGGCCAAATCGTGAGACTCCTCAAACGCTTTTTACGCCGCGTGCTCATCTTCGGCCTGGGCGTGCTGTGTATCTGGCTGATCGTCTTCGTCTTCCGGCTGACCGACAGACGGTTGCCGACCATTTTGGCCTTGGCGCTCACTTATGGCGTTGCGGCGTATCTCATCCTGCCGCGCGCCGTTCGCATGGGCCTTAAAATCCTGCTGCGCAAAAGAGTGCCGCGCTTCACTATTACCGGCGACGGCCTGCCCGGCGATCCGGTCAATCTGGTTCTGATCGGAACGCTGGCGCAGCTGCGCGCCGCCTTTGCCGCCGCCGGCTGGTCGGAGGCCGATCCGCTGGGTTCGGCGAGCTCCTGGCGCATGGTCCGCGCTTTCGTCTTGAACAAGCCCTATCCGACCGCGCCGTTCAGCACGCTCTATCTCTATGGACGCGGCCAGGACATCGGCTTCCAGAAGGCGATCGACAACAGCCCGCGCCGGCGCCATCACATTCGATTTTGGGCGTTAAGTCCCAAGCGCGCCGAGGCCACCGTAGGGACGGCGAGTTTCTGGCTCAACACCGACCGGCCGCCGCACGACGCCCAGGCGTGCTGGGTCGGCGCCGGCACCAAAGATACCGGACTTTCGCTGACCCGGCTCACCTTTCAGATCACCCACGCCACCGATTCCAATACCAATACCGAGCGCGACTTCATCATTGCCGAGCTGCGCGATAAGCGCGTCATCGGCGACGTGAATACCTATCAATCGGGCCGGGCTCTGCCTGTGCACGTCAACCACTACATCACCGACGGCGAGGTTACCGTGGCTAGTCTGACGGTTTCGGCCGGCGCCGCGCCGGTAGAACCGGTCACGCCGCCAGTTCGCGCATGATCTTGTAGAGCCGCGCCTGGCCCTCGAAGCCGATGCCGGGCCGGTCGGACAGCGTCAGATAGCCGTCCTCCAGCTTCGCATCGTCGGCGAAGCCGCCGAAATCGCCGAATACACCCGGATAAGATTCCGCGCCTCCGAGCCCGAAACCGGCGGCGATGGCAAGCGACATCTGATTACCGCCGTGGGGGAACAACAAAGAGCGCGGCCATTGATGCCGCGCCAGCATGTCGAGCGTGCGGGCATATTGCACGATGCCGTAGGCCTGCGGCGGATCGACCTGGATGACGTCGCGACGCTGCGCTTTGAGGCCGCCGAAGCGCACCAGGTTCTCGACGTCCTGCGTCGAATACAGATTTTCGCCGGTCGATAGCGGCGCGTCGTAGTTGGCGGCGATCTCGGCGAGGAGCGCATAATCGAGCGGGTCGCACGGCTCCTCGAACCAGCGCAAGTCGAACCGCCGCAGACCGCGCGCATAAGCGAGCGCATCGTCGCGGAAAAATTTTGAATTGGCATCGACCGCCAGCGTGCCGCCTTTCGGCAGGATCGCTTTCACCGCTTCGACGCGGCCAAGATCGTCGGCCAGCGCCATGCCGCCGACTTTCATCTTCAGCATCGTGTAGCCGGCATCGAGATGGCGGCGCATCTCGTCGAGCAAATCCTCCGTGGTCTTGCCCGGTGCATACCAGCCGGCGCCGACATAGCAGAAAACCTTGTCAGCGATCTTGCCGCTATTGTAACGCTCGGCAAGCACGACATGCAGCGGCTTGTCGGCGATCTTGGCCGCCGCGTCCCATACCGCGACGTCGATGGTGCCGATGCCGATCGAGCGCTCGCTGTGGCCGCCGGATTTTTCATTCTGCATCATCACGGCGAGGATCTTTTCCGGCGCGAGATTATCGCCGGCGTCGTTGAGCAGCGATTGCGGATCGGCTTTGAGAGTGCGCGGGATGAAGCGCGCTCGCATTTGCGCGCCACAGGCATAGCGCCCCGTGGAGTTGAAGGCGAAGCCGCAGACCGGCTTGCCGCCGCGCATGACGTCGGTGATCACGGCGACGACCGAAGTCGTCATCTCGGAAAAATTGAACCCGGAATTGGCGAGCGTGGAATTGAGCGGGACCGCCGTCTCGCGGATGTCGACGATGCGCATAACCGTCGCGCCGGATGCTTATTGAATCTGCGGGATCTTGGCGTCGACGATGACCTTGTGCCACTTGTCGATCTCTTTCTTGAGGTAGGCGGAAAACTCCTCGGGCGTATCGCCGACGACGTCGAACCCGATCTGCTTGCATTTGGCCTGCACATCCGGGAGCTTCAGCGCGGCGACGATCTCCCGGTTCAAAAGCGCGACGATGTCCGGCGGCGTCCCGGCCGGAACAAAGACGCCCTGCATGGTGTCGGATTCCTGGCCCTCGACACCGGCCTCCGCCATGGTCGGTACGTCCGGCAGAGATTCCGATCGCTTCGCCGAGGTCACCGCAAGCGCGCGCAGCGTGCCCGCCACCAGTTGCGGATAGGCCGGCGGCAAAGTCGCAAAGCCGGTCGGCGTCTGATTGCCGACCACAGCCTGGATCACGGGGGCGCCGCCGTTATAGGGCACTGTGGTGACGTCCAGCTTGAAGGACAGCTTGAACAATTCGGAAGCCAGCATGGGCGTGGTGCCGAGACCCGAATTGGCGATCGGGTATTTGCCGGGATCGGCCTTCATCAGCGCGATCAGTTCCTTCACCGTCTTGGCCGGGACGGAGGGATGGACGAACAAACCGTTCGGCGAGTCCACCGCCAGCGTAACCGGGGCAAAATCCTTGTACGGATCGTAGGGATTGTGGGCGTAAAGACTCGGATTGACGATGAAACTCGAGCTCGCCACCAGGATGGTGTAGCCGTCGGCCGCAGAGCGCGCGACCTGGGTCATGCCGATATTGCCGCCGGCGCCGGCGTGATCTTCGACGTAGAACTGCTGTTTCAGGCTTGACGACAGCTTGTCGGCGAGGATGCGGGCAATGATATCGCTCGGGCCGCCGGCGGCAAACGGCGCGATGATTTTCACCGGATGGCTGGGATAGTCCGCGGCAAAGCTCGCGCCGGCCCAGGCCAGACCCAAGCACAACGCCAGTAAACGCGACGCGAAACTCGCTGCAGACATAAAGCCCTCCCCAGACGTTTTGTCGATGCTATCATTCTTCGGTTACGGCCAATAGCAGGATAGGGACGAAACCAATGGCAGGGCGCAAAGTGACGCGTGACGATCTCCGCGCGGCGGCAGAGAAGTACAAGAACTGGGGCAAATGGGGTCCCGACGACGAGATCGGCACGCTCAATTACACCACGGCCGAAGACATCGTCGCCGCGGCGCGGCTCGTCAAAAAGGGCAAGGTGATCTCGCTCGCGCTCAACTTCGACAATAACGGCCCGCAAGGCGGCAAGACCAATTATCCGGCGCTCGGCCGCATCAATCCGCTGCACACCATGCTGCGCACCGGCACCGACGCCTATTCCGGCGTGCTCGACAAGCGCGGCATCCGCGCCGCCGACGATATGGTGGTGATGCCGCTGCAATGCGGCACGCAATGGGACGGGCTCGGCCACGTGTTCTACGAGAACAACATGTGGAACGGCTACGATTGCCGCGAAGTGTCGTCGTTCGGCGCCGCCAAATGCGGCATCGAGAAAACCAAGTCCAAGATGGTCGGCCGTGGCGTGTTCCTCGACGTCGCCCGCGCGCTCGGCAAGGAGTATCTCGACGACGGCCACGGCATCACCTGCGACGATCTCGATCTCGCCGCGAAGAAGCAAAAGGTCGAGTTCAAGCGCGGCGACTACATCGTCGTGCGCACCGGGCAGATGGAGCGCTGCCTCAAAGCGGGAAGCTGGGACGGCTATCCCGGCGGCGATGCGCCGGGCTTCGCTTTCGAGACGCTGGAATTCGTCGCCAAGACGGAATTAGCCGCGCTCGCCAGCGACACCTGGGGCTGCGAGGTGCGGCCCAACAACACCGAAGGCGGCATCAACCAGCCCTGGCATTGGATCACCATCCCGATCATGGGCATGACCATGGGCGAGATTTTTTATCTCAAAGACCTCGCCGAGGATTGCGCCAAGGACGGCATCTACGAATTCATGTTCGTCGCGCCGGCCATTCCCGTTACGGGAGCTGTCGGCTCGCCGACCAATCCGCTGGCGATAAAGTGACGCCGGCAGGGCATGGCCGGATTCTCACGCGACTTCCCGTTCCATGGCGATCTCAGCGGTGAGACTGTCGACGTCGCGATGGATTGAGGCCACGGCGAGGACTTTTCCGCCTTTGCGATATCGCAGCACGCAATCGCGGGAGGCAATGTCCCCCTCGATATCGAGCGCGTCCCAATCGGCGGCATGCCCGACATAATGGATCGGGACGTCGTAGTGTTGGCTCCAGAAGAAGGGTACGCCGTCATAACGAATGCCGATGCCCAGCATGGTGCGGGCAACCGCCTGTCCTTGCCGCTCGGCGACCACCCAGTGCTCGACGCGAATGCTTTCGCCGCTGTAGCGGTCGGGCCATCGCGCGATATCCCCCGCGGCGAAAGCGTCCGCCGCACTCGTCTCCAGATATTCATTGACCAGAACGCCGCGGTCGAGCTTCAGACCAGCCTGCTCGGCAAGTTGCGTGCGCGGGCGCACGCCGACGCCCATGATGACGAGGTCGGCATCGAGGATCTGCCCGTTCTTGAGTGTGACCTTATTGGGCTCGATCGCGACTACCGTGTTCTCCAGGTGGAAGACGACGCCTTTTTCCTCGTGAAGTGAGCGCACGAAGTCACCGAGTTCGGCGCCGAATACCCTTTCGAGCGGGCGCTTCTCCGGGGCGGCGACATGGACATCCAGCTTGCGGGTGCGCAAGGCGGCGGCGGCTTCGAGCCCGATGAAGCTCGCACCGATGACCACGACGCGGCGCGCGCTTTCTGTGGCGGCGATGATCGCACGGCAATCCTTCAACGTGCGCAAGACGTGGACATGGGGAAGGTCGGCTCCCGGGATGGCGAGCCGAACCGGCTCGGCTCCGGTCGCGAGCAGCAATCTGTCGTAGGGCAGGCGCCTGCCGTCCGCGAGCTCGACCTCCCGCGATTGCGGATCGATCTTCGACACCTTCGTATTGAGCCGCAATTCGATGGCGTTCTCGCGATACCAGTCCCGTGGCCGCAGCGGCACCCATTCTTCTTGCGCGGCACCCGCCAGATAGTCCTTCGACAGATTCGGTCGATCGACCGGCGGATCCGCATCGTCGCTGAGCATGACGAGCGATCCCTCATAGCCGTCGCGGCGCAGCTGTTCCGCGGCGGCAAAGCCGGCAGCGCCGCCACCAACGATCACGATGCGTGACGGCACTTTGCCGGAAAGCGGGTTGCGGGTAGGTAAAGCCTTGGCATTGCCGGTCACGAAAATTCTCTCGCCGCGTTGCTCCACGGTCCAACTGGCGACGGGATCGAACGCCGGCGCGCGGAGCGCTTCGCCGGTGCGCAGGCTGAAGCACGCGTGATGCCACGGGCAGCGCACCGTGTGACCGTCGAGCACGCCGTCGGCGAGCGGCCCGCCATAATGCGTGCAGCTGGCGCCGATGGCGAAATAGTCGCCGCCAACGCGGGCCAGTAACACGGCGTCCTCGCCGACATAGCCGCGCAACAGCCCGTTTGTGGGGATGTCCGAAACGGCAATTCCGAGCGACAGATCGGGACCTTGCTCGGCGTCAGGCATCACCCTTGCTCCGCCTCAAGCATCTTGCCGAGCACGCGCTTATAGCGCACGCAGCCGACGTCGACGGCGAGAATGACCGGATCGAGCGGCTCGGTCGCACTCTCGATGATGCGCTGCTGCGCTTCGATCACCGGCGCGTCCTGCTCTTCAAATGCAAAACGTCGCATCTCGGCGATCCGTTTCTGCAGATCGCGGTTGAGCTTGTCTTCGGCCGTCTTCACGCCCCAGCGCACCGCGGTGAAGAAATAATGCGTCGAGCGTTCGTTCTCAGGGGTGACCAAATGCACCGCGTGATAGCCGGTGCCGGTTTCCGGCGCCGCGCCGATTTCGCAGATGCCGGTCAATAGCCGCAGCGCCGATGGCGCCATCCAGCGCATCTTGGTGAATTTGTCGACGCGCGGCGGATGGTCGGGCCAGAACGGCGCGAACATGCCCGGCGGCTTTGAATTGGTGGCGTGACGGCCGACCACGACGTCGTCGCCCTCCTGCTCGGTAGTGATCTCCGACTCCACCGTATCGGCATTGCCGAGAATGCCCTCGTGCAAATACGAGGTGTGGCTCAGATCGAGCAGGTTATCGATGATGAGCTGATAATTGGCTTTGATGACGATGCTGTCGCGCTTGGTGGTGTGCAGCTCCGGCACGTCGTCGAGCACGGAAAAATCCGGGATTTTGCCGGCATCGGGCGGCGCCGCGCCCATCCAGATCCACACCGCCTTGTGCTTCTCGATCACCGGATAGCTCTTCACGCGTGCGCGTGGCGGAATGTTTTTGGCGCCGTGCGGGTTGCGCACGCAGGCGCCGCTGCTGTCGAATTCCAGTCCATGATACGGGCACTGGATGCGGTCACCGCCGACGATCTTGCCCATGGAGAGCGGCGCGAAACGGTGGGCGCAACGGTCCTCGATGGCCGCGACCTCGCCGTTACTTTTGCGATAGAGCACGACCGGCTCGTTCATGAGCGTGCGGGCGACAAGTTTCCCGTCACCAAGCTCGTCGGACCAGGCCGCCACGTACCACGCATTGCGCAGGAATGCGCCGGAGATCATCTCCTGCTGCGGCTTTGCGCCGTTGGTTTTCGCGTGAGGCTGATCCAGCATGGCGTTTCCTACCCGCGCGCGCGTTGGCGCCGTTGCCGGCGATGATAGCACGCGGGGAAATCCGATCTAGTTGCTCGCCGCGTATTTGTTTCCGGTCAGCGCCGCCATGCCCGCCAACGCGCTGATCACCGCGGCGAATACGACGTGCGCGGCGAATGAACCGGTTACGGCCGACAATAACCCGACGCCGATCACCGGCAGGGAATTGCCGGCAAAACAGACGACGAGATAGCTGGAGACGACCTCGCTGCGCCGGTCGGCCGGTGCGATGCGGTTGACGACTTCGAGGCCGCCGCGATAGCCGAGGCCGCCGGCGACGCCACCCAATGCCGCGGCGAAAATCAACAGCGACAGCGATGCGGGACCTCCGCGCCGACCAGAAGCCAGACGCTCGGCAACAGCAGCGCCAGGGCGCCGAGCATCGCCGTCCAGCTCTCGATGCGGCCGGTGGACAGGATCGTCACCGCGGCAACGCCGAACAGCTCGCAGACGATAGCGCCGGCGACGAGAGGCGCGGGCTGGTGCAGGCTTTCGGCGGGCAGGTTCGGGATCAGAGCGGCGTAGAATGCAATCAGCGCGAATGTGGCGAAGCTGGTCGCCGCGCGGGAAACAAACTGGAGCCTGATGCCTTACGGCACGCCAAGCCGCGGCCGCAGCGATGCTTCGGCCAGGCGTTTGGGTTTTGACACCGTCTCGGGTGCGAACATGGTTGCGGTGGCGACCGCGGCAAGCAGAACCAGATAAATGCAATAAGGCAGCCGCAGCGGCCAGAATGCGAATTGGGCCAGCGCGCCGCCGATGAGCGGTCCGGCAGAGCAACCGAAGAAATTCGCTGCCGCCGCAATCCGCGCCGCTGCGCCTTTTGCTCCCTTGCCGCCGTGCAATTCCGCGATCCAAGTCGTCGCGGGGCGCCCGCCGCGAGCCCGGTCGAGAATCCGCTCAGCGCGCGGGCCGCAAACAGCCAAGCGGTTCCTGCGGCCAAGGCGAATGCGGCGGTGCTGACGAGGCCGACGCCGATCGCCGGCAAGCTCACCGTGCGCCGGCCGATCTGGTCGGCGAGCCGTCCGAAAAACAACAGCGCCGCCAGGTTCCCCGCCACATAGACCGCATAAATAGGTCAGCGTGACGCCGGAAAACCCGAAGGCCTGCCGGTACAAGGGATAAAGCGGCGTCGGCAAGATGGCGCCAACGAATATGACGGCGAGCTCGGTGGCGACGATTGCCAACGCCAAAGCGCCGCCGCGCGCGATCACGGGATTGCGCATTGCCATCGACGGATTACCTTTGTGAGTATCAACTATCATGTAACGGGCGGAACGCCATGAGCACGACCACCGAGACCAAGCACTATCCCGTGACGCATACCGACGCGGAGTGGAAAAAGATCCTCACCCCGGAGCAGTTCTACATCATGCGCGAGCACGGCACCGAGCGGCCGGGCTCTTGCGCGCTCAATTTTGAAAAGCGCTCCGGAGCGTTCTATTGCGCCGGCTGCGCGCAGAAGCTGTTCGTGTCCAAGACCAAATTCGAAAGCGGCACCGGTTGGCCGAGCTTCAACGATCCGGAGCCCGGATCGGTCGAGACCACGACCGACAGCAGCTTGTTCATGACCCGCACCGAAGTCCATTGCAGCCGCTGCGGCAGCCATCTCGGCCATGTCTTCGAGGATGGGCCGCCGCCGACCCATCTGCGCTACTGCATCAACGGCGTGGCGATGAATTTCAAGCCGGAGTAGCCTCACGCCGGAAAAAGCCGGCGTCGCCGCACAACGCTGCGGAAACGGGGGAGGGAGCGATGCCGCTGCGACGGCGAGACTTATTGCGTCTGGCGGGCGGCGCCGTTGCGTTGCCGGCGATTTCCACACTGGCCCGCGCCCAAGCCTATCCGGCGCATCCGATCCAGCTCCTGGTCGGCTTTCCGCCCGGCGGTCAGGTCGACATTATTGCCCGCATCGCCGCGCAATGGCTGTCGCAAGAGCTCAATCAATCGGTCGTGGTCGAGAACCGGCCAGGCGCCGGCGGCTCGCTCGGCGCCGAGGCCGTCGTCAACGCGCCGCCGGATGGCTACACGCTGTTCTTCGCAGCCTCGTCGAACGCGGTGAACACTTCACTGATGAAGAATCTCAGCTACGATTTCGTGCACGACACCGCGCCGGTGGCGCCGATCAACCGCATCAATCTGGTGCTCGACGCCAATCCGTTGTTGCCGGCCGCCAACGTCGCCGAGCTGATTGCGCTCCTCAAAGCCGAGCCCGGCAAAATCGTCATGGCCTCGCCGTCGCTCGGCACGCCGCCTTATATGGCGGTGGAGCTGTTCAAGATGATGGCCGGCGTTGACGTCGTGCATGTGCCCTATGCCGGCGAGGGCCAGATGGTGACGGATCTGCTCGGCGGTCAGGTCAAAATCGGCGTCGACGGTATCTCGGCCGTCATCGGGCAGATCAAAACCGGCAACCTGCGCGCGCTGGCGCTGACCACGGCGAACCGCATCGACGAATTGCCGGGCGTGCCGACTGTCGCCGAGACCTTGCCGGGCTTCGAGGCCAGCGGCTTTTCCGGCATCGTCGCGCCGAAGAATACGCCCACGTCGGTCATCGACAAGCTCGCCGCCGCGGTCCGCGCCATCCAGGCCGACGACAAATTCAAGGCGCGGCTGTCCGAGCTCGGCGTCAGCGTGCTGTCGATGTCGCCCGCCGAGTTCGGCCAATTCATCGCCGAGGAAACCGCGAAGTGGCGCAAGGTGGTCCAGTTCGCCGGCTTGAAGGCGCAGTGAAGGCCGCACCACCCCGGCCGCGCGCGGCGGTTACGCGGCGCGCGCCCCCCACAACCTCTTGCTCGCGATTGCCGCGCCTTCGCTGAGCGCCCGCAGCTTGGCCCAGACGATCGAGTCTGCCACCGTCGGCTCGGCGCGTACCGCGGTGCCGAAGCCGCAGTCGACGCCGGCGATGACGCGGTCGCGGCCGACGATGTCGGCATAACGGCCGATGCGCTGCGCCACGAGCCGCGGATGCTCGACGAAATTGGTGGTGGAATCGATGACGCCGGGAATGAGGATCTTGTCGTCGGGGATTTTGACGGTCTTGAGATCCTCCCATTCATGATCGTGGCGCGGATTGGCGGCTTCGATGCTGAACGCCTGTACCTTCGCCTTGAAGGCGATGTCGATGATCTTCGTCAGCGGCAGATCGTGGGTGTGCGGCCCTTCGTAATTGCCCCAGCAGATGTGCAGCCGCATGCGGTCGGCGGGCAGCCCGGCGATCGCCACATTGAGCGCCGCGATATTGCGCTCGGCGATCTTTGAGCGGAATTCATCGTCGGTCAGATGCCGGTACTGGTTGTTGCGCGCCGAGCCGAGATCGGGCGCATCGATCTGCAGCACGAAGCCGGCTTCGACGATGGCCCGGTATTCGACCTTGAGCACCTCCGCGAGCGCGGCGAGGTAGGCGTCCTCGCTCGGATAATGCAGATTGATGATGAAGCGCGTCAGGATGCCCGGCGACGGCGCGGTCATGAACACTTCGGTCGGCTTCGCCTTGGCGGCAGCGGCTTTGAGATGCGCGATATCGCGGTCGAGCGCCGTGCGGTCGTGATAGCGCAACTCGCCGACGCAGCCGGGAAACGGCACGGCGGCAAAGCTGCGCCGTTCGCGGGCGAAATCCGGATGCTCGAGCAGATCGCGGCCGATCATGATATCGCGGCCTTTGTCCGCCGCGCGCGGGTCCGGCGCGATGCCGATCACGCGATGGCGGATATAGGTCGTATAAGACGGCTTCGACATTTCGCCGTCGGAGACCACGTCGACGCCGCAGGCGACCTGCTGCGCCACGATCTCGTCGACCGCCTTGGCGGTCGCGGCCTCGAACACGTCCGCCGCGACGGCGTTGCCTTGCTCTCGCCCGAGTATGAGGTCGATCAGCGCCTTCGGCCGCGGCAGGCTGCCGGTATGGGTGGTGAGGATACGGTCGGTCGAGGTTTTCATGGAGCACTCCGGCAAGCGTTGTCGCGATCACCAGCCAAGGATAGTGTCCAGGCAAGCAAAGGTCAGTAGGGGAGGTGCGCGAGATGCGGATCGTCGATTTGAGCCGGGAGCTATACCACCGCACGCCGTCCTATCCGGGTCAGCCGCCGATCATCCACGGCATCTGGAAGACGCATGAGGAGGCGTTCGCCGAATCGGGCAACGTCCAGGGCAACAGCGTGATGTTCTTCTCGATGCCCGACCACGGCGGCACCCATATCGACGCGCCGCGCCATTTCGGCAAAAGCGGCACGCCGATCGACAAATATCCGCTGGAAAATTGCATCGTGCAGGGCATCTGCATCGATCTGCGGCATATCGCGCCGCGCGCGGAGATAACGCCGGCGGATCTCGAAGCGGCGGTGAAGAAGGCCGGCGTGCCGATCCCGAAAAAGGGCACGGTGCTGTTGTGCACCGGCCATCACGCCCGCACGTTTCCGACTGCGGACTATGCGACCGACAATTCCGGCGTCAATGTCGCGGCGACCGAATGGCTCGCCGCACAGGGCATCGTGCATTTCGGCATCGACTCGATGCGGCCGGGGCCCGAAGGCAAGGTCAATTCGCTCGTTCACAAGGCCTGCCTCGATCTCGACATCACCCACATGGAAAGCCTGTGCAATCTGGAAAGCCTTCTCGGCGCGGGCGAGTTTCAGTTCATCGGCTTGCCGCTGAAATGGCGCGAAGGCACCGGCTCGCCGATCCGCGCCGTCGCGGTGTTCAACGACTAGCGCCGTACCAAACAATCCCAGCATCGAGAGAACGACCGCCCATGCAAATTGGCCACAACCGCAAAATGACCGGCGCGCAGTGCATCGCCGACATGCTCAAGGGCTATGAGGTCACGCACGTCTTCCACGTGCCGGCCGTCATGCGCACCGCTTTCGCCGAGATGGAACGCCGCACCGACATCAAGCGCCTGCACGTCCATGGCGAGAAGTCGGCCGCCTATATGGCCGATGGCTACGCGAGTGCCTCGGGCAAGCCCGGCATCTGCGGCGCCCAAGTGATCGGCGCCCTCAATCTTGCGGCCGGACTGCGCGACGCCTGGCTCGCCCATTCGCCGGTCATCGCGATAACCGGAGGCCGCGACCCGAAAACAAAATTCCGCAGAGTCTATCAGGAAGTCGACGACGTTCCGGCGTTCGAACCAGTGACCAAATTCAACGCCACCATCGACGACGTGGCGCGGCTTCCCGACATGATCCGCCAGGCGTTCCGCACCGCGGTGACCGGCTGCCCCGGGCCGGTTCATCTGCAATTCCGCGGCAATGAGGGCCAACTCGACGCCGAGGAAGCCGACATGGAGCCGCTGGTCGAGCCGCAATTCGCACGCGTGCCGGCGTTTCGCCCGGAGCCGGACGAGGCGAGCGTGCGCGCGGCGCTGCAAATTCTTCAGAACGCGGCGCGACCGGTGATCGTCGCCGGCGGGGGCGTGCGCGCCTCCGGTGCGGCGGCCGAACTCGTCGCGCTCGCCGAGGCCCTGCAAATTCCGGTCGCGACCTCACTCAATGGCAAGGATTCGATCCCCGGCAATCATCCACTGTCGGTCGGCGTCTGCGGCAGCTATTCGCGCGAGAGCGCCAATCGCGTGGTCAACGCCGCGGATCTGGTCTGCTTCATCGGCAGCGAGACCGGCGGCATGACCACGCATTTCTGGGCGGTACCGAAAATCGGCACGCCGGCGATTCAGATCGACATCGATCCGGAAGCGCTCGGCCGCAATTATCCGCTCGCGGCGGCGGTCAACGGCGACGCCAAAGTGACGCTGACGCGTATGCTCGCTCATGCCGATCACGCGAGTGCGGGCAAGCGCAAAGCCTGGATCGCCGAGGCGCAAAAAATCTGCGGCGAGTGGCGCGACAAATATAAAGACGCGCTCAATGCCGACGCGGCGCCGATCCGCCCGGAGCGGCTGTGCCACGAATTGTCAAAGCACGTGCCCGACGACGCCATCGTTGTCGTCGACACCGGCCATGCCGGCATGTGGATGGGCGGCATGTTCGATCTCACCTCGCCGCGGCAAAGCTATATCCGCAGCGCTGGGCATCTCGGCTGGGCGTTCCCGGCGGGGCTCGGCGCCAAATGCGCAGTGCCGGAGCGGCCGGTGGTGACTTTCACCGGCGATGCCGGCTTCTGGTACCACATCGCCGAGATCGAGACCGCGGCGCGCTGGAATATCAATGCGGTGACCGTGGTCAACAATAACGGCGGCGGCAATCAATCGAAACGTGGCTTCGACCGCGTCTATGGCGGCAAGCAAACCGACAAGGCGCGCGAATTGTGGACCTTCCGCCAGACGAACTTCGCGCGCATCGCCGAGGACATGGGCGCGCTCGGCATCCGCGTCGAGCAGGCGTCGGCGTTTCCGGCGGCCTTGGCGCAGGCGCTCGCCGCCAATCGTCCGGCCGTCATTGACGTCGTCACCGACATCGACGCGCTGGCGCCCGTTGCCGTCAGCTAAATCGTTGCGGATTTCCGCGGAGTGCGCGCCGGCGATCGCGCATTGTTCTGCTTGCGCGACGCGCCGGCCGAGCGGCGGACCACTTCGGAGATCTGCACGAGCTGGGCGGCCAGCGGACTCGTCTTGCGCCAGATCATGCCGATGGTTCGCGACGGTTGCGGCTTCTTAAAGCGCGCGACCGACACCGACGCCGAGCGCGTCTCCACCGCCACCGCCATTTCCGGGATCAGGGTCACGCCCATGCCGGCGCCGACCATCTGCACCAGCGTCGAGAGCGAACTCGCGTCCAGCACCTCACGCGGCAGCGCCGATTGCGTATTGCAGAACGACAAAGCCTGCTCGCGGAAACAGTGCCCCTCTTCCAGGAGAAGGAGCTTCATCTCGCGCAAGCGTTCGCTGCTGGGCGCCGGCGTTCCCTCGTCCTTGCCCGGCCGGACCAAGAGGAAATTTTCCGCAAACAGTGCGACCTCGGTCAGCGAAGGCTCCGACACCGGCAACGCGACAATGGCGGTGTCGAGCCGGCCTTCCGCGAGCTCCTGGATCAGCTTTGACGTCAGCGCCTCACGGACGTGAATATCGAGCTCCGGGTGCATGCGCGTGAGTTTCGCCATGACCGTCGGCAGCAGATAAGGCGCAATCGTCGGGATCATGCCGATGCGCAGCCGGCCCGCCAGCCGGTCGCGCGACGCGCGCGCGAAGTCTCCCAGTTCATCGACCGAGCGCAGGATGTCGCGGACACGGAGCGCGGCCTCTTCGCCGAATTTTGTCAGCCGCAGTTGCCGCGCGCCGCGCTCGATCAGTACAGCGCCGAGCGACTCTTCCAGTTCCTTGATCTGCATCGACAAGGCCGGCTGCGAGATCGCGCAAGCCGCCGCGGCGCGGCCGAAGTGGCTGTGCCGCGCCAGCGCATCGAAATAGCCAAATTGCCGCAGCGTCACGTGAGCCATCAGAAATTGTTATAGCAGCGATCAATAAAGTCAACTTTACCTGATGGAATGGACCGGCTAAGGAAATGGAACGCGCTGGGGTAGAAGCCGGTGCACAGGATGAGTTCGCAAAACCGGCAGACCGATCGGAGAGAAACATGGACGCCAAGACTGATGACAAGAGCGCGGGCAAGTGCCCGTTCACAGGCGGTAGCCGGGGACACAGGAACCGGGACTGGTGGCCGGAATCGCTGGACATCGAGATGCTCCACCGCAACTCCCCATTGTCCGATCCGATGGGCAAGGATTTCGACTACGCCAAGGAGTTCAAGACTCTCGACCTGAACGCGGTGATCAAGGACCTGCAAGCCTTGATGACGGACTCGCAGGACTGGTGGCCCGCCGACTTCGGCCACTACGGCGGACTGATGATCCGCATGGCGTGGCACAGCGCGGGCACCTACCGCATCACAGACGGCCGCGGCGGCGCCGGTGCCGGCCAGCAGCGCTTCGCGCCGCTCAACTCTTGGCCGGACAATGCCAACCTCGACAAAGCGCGTCGGCTGTTGTGGCCGATCAAGCAGAAATACGGCCGGAAGCTTTCATGGGCCGACCTGATGGTTCTCGCCGGCAACGTCGCCCTGGAATCGATGGGCTTCAAGACATTCGGTTTCTCCGGCGGCCGCGCCGATGTCTGGGAGCCCGAAGAGCTCTACTGGGGTCCCGAGGGCACCTGGCTCGGCGACGAACGCTACAGCGGCGAACGCCAGCTCGCCGAGCCGCTCGGTGCGGTGCAGATGGGCCTGATCTACGTCAATCCGGAAGGGCCGAACGGCAATCCGGACCCGGTCGCTGCCGCCAAGGACATCCGCGAAACCTTCTTCCGCATGGCGATGAATGACGAGGAGACCGTCGCGCTCATCGCCGGTGGCCACACCTTCGGCAAAACCCACGGCGCCGGCGATCCGTCACTGATCAGCGCAGCGCCGGAAGGCGGCGCCCTCGAGGATCAGGGCCTCGGCTGGAAGAGCAAGCATGGCACCGGCTTCGGCGCCGACGCCATCACCGGCGGCCCGGAAGTCACCTGGTCGCAGACGCCGACGAAGTGGAGCAATCTGTTTTTCAAGAACCTGTTCGAAAACGAATGGGAGCTCACCAAGAGCCCGGCTGGTGCCAAACAGTGGCAGGCGAAAGGCGCGGCAGCCACGGTCCCGGACGCCTTCGACAAGTCGAAGAAGCATGTGCCGACCATGCTGACCACCGACCTCTCGCTACGCTTCGACCCGGCCTACGAGAAGATCTCGCGCCGCTTCTTCGAGCATCCGGATCAGTTTGCGGACGCGTTTGCCCGCGCCTGGTTCAAGCTCACGCATCGCGACATGGGCCCGATCGCCCGCTATCTCGGCCCGCTGGTGCCGAAGGAAACGCTGATCTGGCAGGACCCGATCCCGGCGGTTACTCATCCGCTGATCAATGATCAGGACATCGCCGCGCTGAAGGCCAAGATCCTCGCCTCCGGTCTGACAGTGTCGCAGCTCGTTTCGACCGCGTGGGCGTCGGCGTCAACGTTCCGCCGCTCCGATAAGCGCGGCGGCGCAAACGGCGCGCGTATTCGCCTGAGCCCGCAAAAGGACTGGGAGGTCAACGAGCCGGCGCAGCTCAAGACGGTGCTGCAAAAGCTCGAAGCGATCCAGAAGGAGTTCAATGCCTCGGGCAGCGGCGGCAAGAAGGTCTCGCTCGCCGACCTGATCGTTCTCGCCGGCAACGCCGCGGTCGAGAAAGCCGCGAAGGACGCCGGGGCCGACGTGAAGGTTCCCTTCACGCCGGGGCGCATGGACGCGTCGCAGGAGCAGACCGACGTCGAGTCATTCGCGCCGCTCGAGCCGCGAGCCGACGGCTTCCGTAATTATATCAGCGGCAAGCCGCAGTTCATGATGCCCGAGGAGGCTTTGGTCGACCGGGCGCAATTGCTGACGCTGACCGGCCCCGAGATGACGGTGCTGGTCGGCGGCCTGCGTGTCCTCGGCGGCAATGCCGGCGGGTCCAAGCACGGCGTCCTGACCAAAAAGCCGGGTACACTGAGCAACGACTTCTTTCTCAACCTGCTCGACATGCATACGCAATGGCAGGCCGCCGGCTCCGACGGCGTGTATGAGGGCCGCGACCGCAAGACCAACGAGGTCAAGTGGACCGGCACGCGTGTCGATCTGATCTTCGGTTCGCACTCGCAGCTCCGCGCCTTCGCGGAAGTCTACGCCTGCGCCGACGCCAAGGAGAAATTCGTCAAAGACTTCGTGGCGGCGTGGATCAAGGTGATGAACGCCGACCGGTTCGAGCTGAGCCCGAGCTACGCAAAAGCCGCGTAGGCCTGCAGCGGCGCGGCAAGGTTTCCGCAAGAAATCGGAGCGGCGTTTCAAAACAAGCTTGAAACGCCGCTCTGGCTTGAGCGTGGACGCATCAACACGAAGACAAGCCGTAAGCGGGAAAAGCACTTAACAAAAGGTTTCCGCGATAGCTGGCATTCTGTCCAGTCGGCGTGAGGTCCGGAAACGCTGCTTCAGTAATATCGCGCCCCTGCAAGATTGGGGCGAAAATGCATCTCAGCAATTCTACAGGCCGCTTCAATAACCTTGGCGGAGCGCTGGTCGTTTCGAGCGTCGGACTCGCACTGGGGCTATGGGTCTTTGGCGCGGTCCTCCTTTGGACGATGCGGGAGAATGAATTAGCGAAGGCCGTTCAGGCCGGCGACAATACGGTCGCGGCCATGTCGGTCGACATCGCCCGCAATCTCGAGATGTTCGACCTGTCATTGCGTGCCGTGATCGATAATCTGGACCGTCCCGGAGTCCAATCTGTCAGCAAGGATATCCGTCAACTGATCCTTTTTGACCGGGCCGCGACGGCGAAGCACCTTTCCAGCATCAAGGTCCTCAACGAAGCCGGTCAACTCACTCTCGATTCACGGACACTCGCTCCGCAGAGGAGGGAGCACTCGTCGCGCGATTATTTTTTGGTGCATCGCGATAATCCGAATGTCGGCCTTTACATCGGACAGCCATTCATAGGCGCCGACAATAAATGGCTGATCGGAATCAGCCGCCGGCTGTCCCGTGCCGATGGATCGTTTGCCGGCGTCGTCGTCGGAACGATTGAATTGGATTATTTCAGGGAGCTGTTCGAGAAAGTGATCCAAACGCCGCGCAGCGTCCTGGCATTGTTTCACACCGACGGAACATTGCTGATGCGGAGTCCCTTCCACCGGGGGGACATCGGCCGCGATATGAGCCAATCCGATTTTTTCGTGCATACGCGGGGCACGAGCGATGGCCATTACGAAGCGCCCAGCGGCATAGACGGCGTCAACCGGATCTATGCTTATCAAAGGGTCGGCGATTACCCTTTGCTTATCGGTGCTGGAATCTCGACGAAGGACGCTTTGGCCGGCTGGTGGCACGACGCTTTGGCTATTGGCGCGATTTTGCTCGCACTTGGCCTCTCGACTATAGTGCTCGCGGCTTTCGCCCATGCGGAACTGAAGCGCCGTGAACTGGCCGAAGCAAGGCTAAAGACTTCGGTCATTACCGACCCGCTGACTGAAATCCGAAACCGCCGGGGATTTGAGAACGCAATATCGCGCGAGTGGAATGGTGCTTTCGCCGCCGGTTCCGCGCTGGCGCTACTGATGATCGATGTCGATCATTTCAAACACTTTAATGACCAATTCGGCCATCAAGCCGGGGATCGAGCGCTCATTACAATCGGACGTATCCTGGAGCGCGCACGGCGCGGGGACCAAGACGTGGTCGCGCGATAAGGTGGAGAAGAATTCGCTATGATCCTCACGGGCGCGTCGACGAACGATGCCTATAGAATCGCCGAGTTGATCCGCCTGGCCGTTGAGAATGCGGTCAGCCGCGAGAGGGATGGCCGCTGCCCAACGGTCAGCATCGGCGTTTGCAGCCGGGTGCCGGCCCTCCCCGATGCTTATGACATCATCATTGCTTCAGCGGATTCTGCCCTCTACGAGGCGAAGCGCCAGGGAAGAAACCGGACGATAGCGCACGGCTCTTTGCTCGCAAAAACTCCGTCCGAACTGGCGGCTTGATAGCGCGCAACTGAGTTCCTCGTCGGCAACGCCTTCAAAGAAATCGGAGCGGCGTTTCAGGACAAGCTTGAAACGCCGCCTAGCCAGTTGGCCGCCAAGCTTGAATCGGCGCTCGCGTTCCCTCAGGAGGCTATCTTGAAGACCTGACTGACGGTGCGCGCGATTGGTGCGGTACTTTCACCGGCCAATTTTTGTCCGAGCGCTGTCAGCTCTTTGACCTGTTCGCTCAGCATCTCGATTTGCTTTCGTGCGTGCTCGGGCCATAGCTCGATAATATCGGCTGGTGTCTTGGCTCCCGCGACTTGAAGCGCAAAATTGAAAGCCGCATCGGCGTTCGCCGCCATGTCGATGATCTTGACGTTAAAGGCGCGCATGTTTCCGAGCGTGACAGAATAGCTTTGTTCAACGGCCTGCACTGACTGATCGACTGCCGCTTTGCCTTTCGCAAAGGTCTCATTTGCGGTCGTCGCGCTCTTGTCTCTCCTGCTCTGCTCGTGTTCGTTCATGGGACCCTCCTGTTCTGTTTGTGTTGCTTGCGCGTGTAGTGACCACGAGAACGACTCGAGCGCGTGGGGATCTTTTCCGTCGACACCGGCGCAGCCTCGCTCCCAAGCCGCAAAGCTTGCCGGAGAAAGGATGATTCGTTCTACGCGTCTTGAAGGCGCCCCCCCGGTTTTGCCGTCAAAGAGCGCCTATCGATTTCAACGGCTCGGGCTCTGTCCGGTTCCCAACATTTAAGGGTTCCGCACGCCCCGATTGTGGAACTTTCTGCCGGAGATCGCGCCCCAATCGCGGCGCCATCTTGAAATCAAATACATAGGGGAAGCGTCTTCAAAACGGACGCGTCCCTGCGCTTGCTGAGGGATAGGCGGAGACGGTCTGAATTTACCTGTCGCGAACGCCTCGTTCAACCCTGCGCGTTCGACCGCGACGGCCATATTCGGCGGCGGTGCGGCACTGACCTCGCTCTGGCTATTCTGGGCGGCGCCGATCGCCGGCGCCATGATCGGCGGGTACATAGCGCGGTGGCTCCAGGACGAGCGAGGGGATAGCCCTCCGAAACGGGAATAGCGGCGAGATGCATAAAGGTGAGGGTCAGGCCGATGGCGATCGGCGCGAACCCTGCCGGCGCCTTTTTCGAGGTCACGCCGATAATGACGATGAGGAATAGTGCGGTTAGCGCGGAGAACAGCGCCGCCCCGCAAACCGCGCTGACAAGCATGAAGGTGCCGATGAACTCGGCCCCGAGCCGTCTCAGCAGTTCATTTCGCGCCACGCCGCCAATTCTACGGGACACGACCACCAAGTCGTCCGGAACGAGGCGGGGCGCTTCAGGGGCAATTCTGACGCCGGCAATCGCCACATCGGCCACATTGAGCAGTTCGCTTATCGCCATCTTCTTGCACTCCCAAATAGCATATTGCGAACGGCGCTGGGCTTATTGGACGACGCGGCATTTCAATTCGAATAATTTCATTTCGGCGGAACGCGCGTCGACGCCGCGGAGCAGACTGACATTATCGGCCTGATGGCAACAAACCCGATTTCTGCCGCTGTTCTTGGCGGCATACATCGCGACATCCGCTTTCTTGAGAAGCATCTCAAAATTATCCAATGGAGTGTCGAACCCGGCCACTCCGATACGGGCCGTGATGTTTATTCGACTGTCGGCCGCCTCGATCGCGGCCGTCTCTATGGCGATGCGCAATCGCTCGGCGACTTCAAGGGCCGTAGGAAGATCCGTCGCGGGCAGCAGGATCGCGAACTCCTCGCCGCCGATGCATCCGATATAGTCGCAAGCGCGAAGCGCCGCGCTGCAGATCTTGGCGAGGTTCTTTAGCGCGAGATCGCCCACCCCGTGTCCGTATGTGTCATTGATCGTTTTGAAGTGATCGATATCGATCAAGGCGCAGCTCAGTGGCTCGCCATGTCGGTTTGACCGGGCAATCTCCCGCGCCGCCTGCTCACCAAACGACCGCCGGCTCATGACGCCCGTCAAGCTGTCCGTGGACGCCCGAACCCGCAATTCCAGTTCGTCCACAACCAGGCTGGCAAGGCCCTCAAGCAGTTTGATCTGTTCAGCGCTCAGATGGCGGACCTTGGTGTCCATCGAACACAACGCGCCGATATTGTAGCCGTCCCGGCTGCGCAACGGCACGCCAACGTAGAAGCGGATATGCGGCTCGCCGACGACAAGCGGGCTGTTCGAAAAGCGCGGACCGGCGTGCGCGTCGGTCACGATCAGCGGCCGGCTGCCCTGGATGGTGTGGGTGCAAAACGAGATATTGCGCGGCGTTTCCGCATCCGCCATGCCTTGCCGCGATTTGAACCATTGCCGGTCGCGATCGACCAGCGAAACGACCGCCATCGGCATTGCCAGGATGCTTTTGACAAGGTGCGTGATCTTGTCGAACGCTTCTTCGGGTTCGGTATCCAGCACTTCGTAACGGCGGAACGCGGCAAGGCGTTCATCCTCGCCGCCGGAATTGCAGTTCGGCAATGCGATCATTTCTGTGAGCCCGGATGCGATTTCAACGCCGTCACTTGTGCTCATATTGCCTACGCGTTTCTCAGCCGTTCGATATTCCGCAGCAGTTCGATCTTGTAGGTGTTGAATATATCGACGACGTGCTGGTCGATTGTGCGGTCGACGATGCCGAGCGTCTTGAGGGTTGCGGAGAGCGCTTCCAGATGTTCGTAGTGCTGGCTTACGCTGTCACTAAGATCCGGTTGCAGTTCCAATCTGGCGAGATCTTCCTTGATTTGGGCCAACGCACCACAAGAAGCCGCTTCGATATTAGCCGTCACGCGCGCGCCTCCTCGGAAACCACCCTGCGCATCTTGAGCGTGCGCCGCTCCCCAACGGTTAAGGGGCCGCTCCGTATAAATGCCTAGAGGACGTAAGATTAAAATCAATGTGAAGGCAGCGCCGCGTCCGAGCCACGCATGAAGAGGCAACGGACCGTGGCGCGCCCGCGAGCTTCCATAAGCTCGCGAGAGTCTGCTGGATTATGAACCTCGCAGGGAATTGAGCGCACCGAGCCAAGCACCCGGCGCTCCAGCCAATTGCGGCGATTTGTGACAGTCAAGTCAAGCGTGCTGTCCTTTCGGTCACAAAATTGCAATCGAATGCGGCGTTTGATCGCCTCGTTCGCGCCGCAGAAGTTTGTCACCTTTGACCGTATTGGCGTCGTTGCGTGGCTACGTCATTTATTGCTGGCTGCAACAATCGGACTTCGATGCGCACGGAACGGGATTCGGCCATCCGTCTGCTGCAATTGTTGATGATCGCGTCGCTGGTGTTTCCGGCGGCACTGTTCGCCTATGCCTCCTATAACGACTATCACGACGTCTATGCGGTGGCCGACGAGCGCATCGGCCGCTCGCTTGACGTGCTGCAGGAGCATGGCCTCAAAGTCTTCGAGACCGTCGACCGTATCTTCCCGGAAGTCGGTGAGGTGGTGCGCGGCCTGTCGGACGATCAGATCCGCGGCGCGCAGACAAGCCTCACCCCGCGGCTGCAGCGCATTGTCGGCGTCATGCCGCAGGTGCAATCCATCACCTTGATCAGCGGCGACGGCCACCCGCTCGCTTCCAGCGCGCCGGCGGCGCTGGAAAGCGGCGCCGATTTCGCCGACCGGCCTTATTTCAAGGTGCAACAGGCCGAGGATGCCGGAACTTATGTCGGCGACGTGCGCAAGTCGGCGCTGCAAGCCCCGGGGACCACGCTGTTCGAGGTGTCGCGGCGGCTGCCGTCCGCCGACGGATCGTTTCGCGGCGTCATCGCCATCGCGGTGCGGCCGCAATATTTCGGCGATTTCTATGCGATGATCGAGCAATCGCCGGGAAATTTTTACGCGCTGGTGCGGCCTGACGGCGAATTGCTGGCGGGCTATCCGCCCGGGCCGCAGCTTACGCATCAGCTCAGTCCCGATAGCGCATTGCGGCGCTCGATCGGCAGCGGTCTCACGCACGGCCTCTACTCGGTCGATTCGGAAGTCGACGGCCACAACCGCCGCGTTGGCTTCCGCGAGCTGCCGGGCTATCCGGTCTATGCCATTGCCGGCATCGACAGCGCCGCGATCCGCGCTGCCTGGCTGCATCAGGTCGGCGGCCATCTGATTTTCGGCCTGCCGGTCACGCTGTTGTTGTTCTCCGCGCTGTGGGTGGTGTTGCGGCGGACCAAGCGGCTTTACGACGAAGCGCAGCGCCGCGAATTCGCCGAGGACGCGCTGCGCCAGGCGCAGCGGCTCGAAGCCATCGGCCAATTGACCGGCGGCGTCGCCCACGACTTCAACAATCTCTTGATGATCGTCAGCGGCACGGTGCAGCGGCTGCGCCGCCACGTCAGCGGCGAGAAGGAGACGCAGCTCCTCGACGCGATCGCCAATGCGACCGAACGCGGCGAAAGCCTGACCCGGCAATTGCTCGCCTTCTCGCGGCGGCAGGTGCATCAGCCCTGCGTGATCGATCTCGCCGAGCGGCTGCCGGAGATCAAGGACATGCTCAGCCGCTCGCTGCGCGGCGATATCGACATCCGGCTCGGCGTGCCGCGGCGGCCCTGCGCGGTCAAGGTCGACCCCAGCGAGTTCGAGCTGGCGCTGCTCAATCTCGCCTTCAACGCGCGCGACGCCATGCCGTCGGGCGGCACGCTGACCATCAGCGCCAAGCCGACGGTGCTGCGCGGCAAGGGCGCGGAGGAAGGCTTGAGCGGCGACTACGTCGCGGTGCGGGTGGCCGATACCGGCACCGGCATCCCGCCGGAGGTTTTGCCGCGGGTGTTCGAGCCGTTCTTCACCACCAAGGAAGTCGGCAAGGGCACGGGCTTGGGCTTGAGCCAGGTCTACGGCTTCGCCCGGCAATCCGGCGGCGCCGCCAGCATCGCAACCTCGGAGCGGCGCGGCACAGCGGTGACTCTGTTCCTGCCGCGCAGTTTCGAGGCGGCGGCGCAGCCGCGTGCCGAAATCGCCAGCGCCGCCATCGCGCCCCCGGCCGGCACCGTGCTGCTCGTCGAAGACAATGCCGAAGTCGCCGAAGTCGGCCGCGCCTATCTCGAGCAGCTCGGCTATGCGGTGCGTCACGCGGCAAGCGCGCAGGCCGGCCTTGATCTTCTGACCGCCGATGCCGGCGTCGATCTGGTGTTCTCCGACATCCTGATGCCCGGCGGCATGAACGGATTGCAATTGGCCGAGATGGTGCGCCGGCTTTATCCCGATCTCACGGTGCTGTTGACCACCGGCTACAGTTCGAGCGCGCAGGACGCGGTGCGCCGCGGCTTTGCGGTGCTGCAGAAACCCTACGATCTCGCTGCGCTGGAAACCGCCTTGCGCGAGACGCGCGCCGCCACCGGTCGTGCGCCGGCGACGGAGCGGGAGCGCGCCGTCGGATGATCGTCCGGGATTGCCGCGACTGCGCGATTTAGCGGCCGAGTGCCCGCGGCCTCAGCCGCCCCATGGCATCTGCATCATCATCGCCGGGTAGCCGTTGACGCCGATCGAGGAGATGGCGAGGCAGAACGACAGCAAACCGCCGATCGCGCAAAAGGCGATGATGGTCCAGGCATCGGCGTCCGGCCCCGCCGCGCGGCTCTCGGCATTGGTTTTGTCGCGCGTGGCCGGGATGGGAAGCTCACCTCGATTGGGCATTTCATGCTCCTGAAGCTGGTCCGCCGCTACGGCAGCCGATGCAAATCCCGCGCCGCCTGGAGCATGATCCCGAAAAGTGGATACCGGTTTTCGGAAAAGATCATGCTCAATCAAGAAGCTAGAGCCCGGTTTTGATTCCATCAAAACCGATTAGGCTCTACCGCAATACCCGGCATACAAGACGAAATATTGACCGGGCGCGGTGAGGTTTTCGGAAAAAGTGAGGCTTTGCCGGGAAGACGATCAGGCCATAGCGGGAACAACGGACCGCCGCCGCCGTTGCCTTTGTGCAAATGTCCAATCCCCTGCAAATGTGGAATCCCTGGCTGGCGCTCTCCGCGCAGACGGCTCTCCTGGGATGGGAAGCGCAGAATGTGATCGCGCTGCGGCTCATGCGCATCACCGGCGGCGGCGCCCGCGGCCAGGCCGAAGCGCAGCGCATGATGACTGAAAAGGTTGCCGCCGCCGTCGAAGCGCACGCCGTCTTTACGGCGAGCGCGATCGAAGGTGGCGCCGACCATCGCGCCGGCAAGAAGCTGCTGGACGTCTATGGCAAGCGCGTCCGCGCCAATCGCCGGCGGCTGTCGCGGTAAAGAATTCGGAACAAAGCTTGGTTTGACAGGTTCATTGAGTGCGGAAGCCTGTTTCCGCGTCCATTCATGTTCGTCGTCGGCGAGGGCTCCATGTTTCAGTATCGCTCCAGTTCATTCGGTCCGAGCGTGAACGCGATTCAAAATCATCTCGGCGCCGTCGAGAAAGAGCTCGAGAAGATCGGCCGCATCGCCGGCCGCCGCGGCTCGGCCGCCGCTACGGCGGCGGGCGCGCAGATCGGCGACACGATTTCCTCGGTGTTGAGCGACATGATCGAGCGCTTCCGCGATCGCGGCGAGGCCGCCAGCGATCAGGCGGTCCGGCTCGGCAACCGGGCGCTCAAGCTCGGCGCCGGTTACGGCAGTGATGCGCTCAAGCTCGGCGCCGGCTACGGCACCGACGCCTTGGCGCGCGTCAGCGCGCAAGCCGAAGACCGCCCGCTGGTCACGGTCAGCGTCGCCTTGGGCATCGGCATCCTGATCGGCGCCGCGGTTTTGGGCAGCGTCAATCGGCGCGGGTGAACTCGCGTCCATAGACGGTGCGCCCCCACGACAGTAGAGGCGGACCGAGTAGCGCGGCGGAGGGGTGTCGGCTGTCATTAGGGCTCTCCAGTCCGTCATGGCCGGACTTGTTCCGGCCATCCACGTCTTGGATTTCAGATTTTGGACTCTTCGATGCCCCCACCGGACGACTGTTCGTCGGTTCCCGTATTCTCCAACGCTTCTTTGACCTCCTGAGCCTTGTGAGCCAGCGGACGCAAGCTTCCAATTAGCACCGCCAGTCCGATGAAAGGCCCAAAGATCGACCCCACTAGAGCTGCAATGCCACCCCCAATCATGCCCTTCACCGCGCCTTCAACGCCGGCGCCGACCCCGCGGGGAATTGCCTCCTTCGCCTCTTTCAGGCTTTTGCTGGCAACCTCTGATACCTCGGACCCAAGCCAGCGTACGCCCCTGCCCGCGCTCGACAGTGGACGAATAATCGCCGAAACGAAGTTGCGATAATCGAGGATTTGAAGTGAGACAATTTCTGCACGCAGTTCAATCGCTGCGGCGCGCCTCTTCGGGGATAGTGAAATCGACCATGTATCGCTCCCCTAAAGTGGATCATCCCCAAGGGGCGTCTACAGCAAGCTGCTTTCGGAGATTCTGCAAGTATTACGAGCGATTAAGTCTCCGAATAAGAGACTTTATTGACAAATGTCTCTATTTTGGTTACA